>Ga0302321_100000451_pt1 | contig 35805 bp, 23 predicted proteins | sample Fen_T0_1_FD_202505 | JGI IMG/M metagenome (GOLD analysis project Ga0302321, IMG submission 202505) | Peat permafrost microbial communities from Stordalen Mire near Abisko, Sweden - Fen_T0_1 | ecosystem: Environmental > Terrestrial > Soil > Wetlands > Permafrost | place: Sweden: Abisko... | reverse complement strand
CCGCGCGCGTCGTCTTTCATCGCGGCCGCTGCATGAATCAAGCGCCGGACACCGGCCGGATGCTTGCCGCCGGACTGAATGCAAATGAAGCCGAAGAGCTTGTGGCAAACTATCCCGGCCAGATTGCTGTAGCCGCATTCAACAGCCCCAGCTCCGTCACGCTATCCGGCAACGCAGAGCCTCTTGAAGAGATCGCGCGCACATTGGAATCCCGCGGCATCTTCAATCGCTTCCTGCAGGTCAAGTACGCGTTTCACAGCCATCATATGGATGCGGCAAAGCATGATCTGCTCCGCGCATTGGGCGCTGTGGAGACGCATCCCGCGCAGCGGCCCATGCTCTCGACCGTAACCGGGGCAATCGTCAACGGCGACTCGCTCGACGCCGCGTACTGGTGGAGCAATGTCCGCGAGCCGGTACGTTTCACCGGCGCCATCGCGGAGTTATGCGCGCAGGGGCACACGCTCTTTCTGGAGTTGGGTGCGCATCCGGCGTTGACTATGCCCATCTCTGAAACGCTCGCCCACTGCTCGGTTGCGGGCAAGGCGCTCTTCTCGTTGCGACGCAAGGCCTCGGATCTGGCCACGATGTTCACCAATTTGAGCGCTCTATATGCCGCAGGCTCGCCGGTTGAGTGGAGTCGCATTTTTCCCGATGCCAGAGCCGATGTGCAGTTGCCCACCTATTCATGGCAGCGCGAGCCGCACTGGGTCGAGCCAAGCGCGACACGCGCCGAGCGCCTCGCCGCACCAGCGCATCCATTTTTGACAGTCAAGCTTCCCACCGCTGAACCGGCTTGGAGCGCGAGCCTCGACTTATCCGTGTATCCCTGGCTCAAAGATCATCGCGTGCAGGATCACATTGTTTTTCCCGGCGCAGGCTACGTTGAAGCCGCTCTTGGCATGGGCACTTCCATCTTCGGCTCTCTTCCGCTCGATGTCGAAAATATCGAGTTCAAAAAAGCGCTCGTTCTGCCGGAAGGAAAACGGCCGCTGCGCATGCAATCGGCATTTTCGCCGGTCGATGCGACTGTGAACTTCAGCAGCCGAGGGCAGGAGGACGATGGCCCGTGGACTCGAAATGCAACGGCAAGGCTCAGGCAGCGCACGGCCACTCGGCCGCATGCCGTGAACCTGGAGACTCTGAAGCACAAACTCAAGTCTCGGCTGAGCAAAGAGAATGTTTATAAAGTCTGCGAAGAGCATGGGCTTACCTACGGCCCCGCGTTTCAGGCCGTCGAGGCCATCTGGAGAGGCTGCGGCGAATCGCTGGGATTGATCGAGTTGCCCGCGCAGCTTGCTGGCGATGCAGTCAGTTTTCAGATGCATCCCGCGTTGCTCGACGCCTGTTTCCAGGTTGTGCAGCTTTCCGCTTTCGACTCAAACAGCAGGAGCATCTTTCTGCCGAATCGCATCGATCGCCTTGCGTTTATCGAGCGGCCCGGAAGGCGTATTTATTGCCATGCAGAACTCCTTCAATCCAGCTCGTACGCCTGCACCTTCAACTTTCAGGTGTGCGATGAAACCGGCCGTTTGCTGCTCGATGGGCAAGGCTACCGCTCTCAGGCCGTACGCGCCGCGCACAGTTCTCACGCCAACGATCCGGATCGCTGGCTCTATGAATCGCGGTGGGTGAGCAAGGCGCTCGAACACTCCCATCCGGATGAATCGAGCGTGAACGCCAAGTCATCCGATCCCGGTGCATGGCTCATTCTGTCCGACCGTTCGGAGGTTGGCACGAAGTTAGCCGAATCCCTGCGTGCGCGCGGCAAGGAAACGGTATTGCTCTTTTCGCCATCTTCCGGTTCAACATCGCCCGAAGCGGATGCCGCCCTGCGAAGTGGCATCGAAAACGTACTGGCCGCCGCATCGAACCTCGATGGCGTGATTCATCTGTGGGGCATGGATGCTCCCGATGCGGTTGAGTCCGATCCGCCTGCGCTGGCACAGGCTGAATCGATCGGCTGTCACAGCCTGTTGCATCTCGTCCAACTGCTGCATCTCTCCGATTCCGCTCCGCGGCTAGTTGTAGTCACGCGCGGCGCGCGAAGCGTAAACGAAAATGATCGTGTAGCCATCGCCCAATCGCCGGTGATCGGCCTCGGCCGCACAATCATGGCGGAATTCCCTCGCTTCTCGTGCGGACTCGTCGACTTGAGCGATGAAGATACTGAAAGCTCGGCGCGCCTTCTCTCGCAGGAAATCACATCAAGCGACGGAGAGATGGAGGTTGCCTATCGGTGTGGATCGCGGTATGCAAACCGGCTGGTGCACACTTCGATCGAGTCGCACTCGCCTCGTGCGTCGTCTTCTCGCAAATCCGGCTATTTGCTGAAAATCCCAGATTCCAACGTCATTGACGAACTAGACTTGGTTGAAACTCCAAGACGCAGGCCCGGCGCCGGCGAAGTCGAGATCGAAATACACGCGTCGGCGTTGAACTTCCGCGATGTGATGAAGACCCTCGGCATCTATCCCATGGATAGTGATCGCGACCTGCTTCTCGGCGACGAGTGCTCCGGCAAGATCGTCGCGGTTGGCAAAGACGTAAAAAGATTCAAGCCCGGCGACGAAGTGATCGCGAACGGCGCTGGCTGCTTCGGATCGCACCTGACAGTGCCAGTTCCATATGTGGTGCGCAAGCCATCGAGCCTCAGTTTTGAGCAGGCCGCAACCATTCCAGTTGCCTTCATGACCGCGTGGTATGCGCTTCATCATCTGGGAAGAATCAAGCGCAGCGAAAAGATTCTCATCCACTCTGCAACAGGCGGCGTAGGGCTGGCGGCAATCCAGTTGGCCAGGCTCGCGGGCGCTGAGATCTTCGCCACCGCGGGCAATGAAGAAAAGCGCCGCTACCTCAAAACGCTCGGCATCCGGCACGTCATGGATTCCCGTTCAACAGCTTTTGCCGAGACCATTCGCAAAGTCACAAAAGGCGCTGGCGTTGACCTTGTCCTCAACTCGCTAGCCGGCGACGCCATCGCAAAAGGCCTCTCTGCGCTTGCGCCCGGCGGCCGCTTCCTTGAGATTGGCAAGCGCGATATTTATGCCAATACCGCCGTAGGACTGCGCCCATTTCGCAACAATCTCTCGATGTTCGCCATCGATATGGGGCAGGTCATGGCAACGCAGCCGGAGACCGTTCAAAGCCTTCTGCAAACGATTCTGAAGTTATTCCGCGAGAAGAAACTGGAACCACTTCCGTATCGTGCCGTGCCGGTTTCTCACGCTGCCGATGGCTTCCGATCGATGGCCGAGGCAAAGCACATCGGAAAGATCGTCTTGACCACGCAAGGCGAAATCGTTTCACCGAAGCCGATGCCGCCCGCCGGGCAAATCAAGTTTTCCGCGAAGGCCTCGTATCTGATTACCGGAGGACTAGGCGGCTTTGGCCTGGCGGTCGCGAAATGGCTGGTCGAGAGAGGCGCAAAAAGCCTCATTCTCGCCGGACGAAGCGGCGTGGCGACGCCTGAAGCGAAACGCGCCGTCGATGAACTGAAGCAACTCGGCGCAAAGGTCCTGGTCATTCAGGCCGACATTGCGGATCAGCAGCAGGTCGCGCAGTTATTCGAAAAGATAAAGCGCGAGTCGGACCCGCTGCGTGGAATCTTCCACGCGGCCGCTGTGCTGGACGACGGCATGATACTGCATCTCACGCCCGAGCGCTTTCGGCGTGTAATGTCGCCCAAAGTGGCTGGAGCATACAATCTGCATCGTGCTTCGGCAAAGCTTCCGCTGGATCATTTTGTGATGTTTTCCTCAGTAGCCGCGCTGATCGGAACGCCGGGGCAGGCAAACTACGTTGCCGCGAATTGCTTCCTTGATGCGTTGGCGCATCACAGGCGTGCCGCGGGTTTGCCTGCGGTTTCGGTCAACTGGGGTGCGCTTTCAGAAGTTGGAATTCTCGCGCGCAATACGCAAATTGCGGAACACTTGTCAGCGCATGGGGTTCACGCCATCGCGCCAGCGCAGGCAACGGCAATGCTCGGGCGCCTGTTGCAGCGACAGATCGCGCAGATCGGCTTTATGTGTATCGACTGGCAGAAGGCGCTGGGTGTGGAGTCGAGTCTGTCGTCGTCGCCAAGATTTTCAGAGGTCGTTGTTGCTTCTCATCAGCAGAAGGCCGGCGCTGGGGAAACTCTGCGCGCGCTGATTCTCTCCGCGCCCGCGGCAGAGCGAGTTGGATTGATCGCCATGCAGGTCGGGGAGACAGTCGCGTCGCTGCTGCGCACAAGCCTCGCAAAACTCGATTCGAAGCGTCCACTGAAAGAGATGGGCCTGGACTCTTTGATGGCCTTCGAATTGTTGAACCGGCTGGAAGGGCAGTTCGGCATCTCCTTGTCGACAAGCGTGATCTCTTCCAGTTCTTCCGTCGACAGTCTCGCTGCCATCGTTCTCAGAAGTTATGGCGGCGCGGAGAAGGCAGATCATTCAAGACACAAGGAGCAACCCGCAAGGCATCCAGAGAATCCGCCAATCAAGCCCGCGCTATCAAGTGAACAGGCTCTCACTCTGCGCTCCGGCGGCACGGGCGTCCCGCTCTTTCTCGTTCATCCCGCAGGAGGCTCAGCGGCGATCTACTATGAGCTGGCCGCGCAGTTGCCGGCTGGATTTCCGGTATACGCAATTCAGTCGCGCATGCTTGCGGGGTCGGAGGACGAATGGGATTCCATTGAAGAGATGGCCCGCAGCTACGCCGGCATCATCGCACGACTGCAGCCGCACGGCCCGTTGCGGCTGGCTGGCTTCTCCGCCGGCGGAGTTTTTGCGCTGGCAGCAGCCGCCGAGTTGGAACGAATGGGCAGACGAGTCTCGCTGGTCGGCATGATCGAAACGCCGGTCTCGGCTTTAGATCCCGCCTGCCCGCGCGAACTCATTGTGAGTAGCCTGATTGCGGAGATATATGATCATCTTACCGGCGAATTCGCGTTGTCTGATGAGCGCAAGGCAGGCAATCTCTCCGATTCAATGCTGGAAGTTGCGAAACGGACAGTCGCTGAGACTAGCGCTTCAGCGCGATTGGATCTGGTTTTGAACTGGCTGTCAAAGCATGGCGTGACGATCGATAGTGGCGACGATCCCAAGGCTAAGAGGTCCTTTGAGATCTTCATTCGCCATGCGGTTTTGATCGATGCCAGGAACCTTGAACCTTTGAATGCTCCGGTGTGGTTGTGGCGCGCCAGAGCATCCTGGCTCACAAGCCATCCGCTCACTCAGGATGCGCGTGTTCGAGTGACACGCGGAGAATTCACTGAGCAGCATTTGGATGGACGGCACTTTGAGGTCATGTATCCGCCTAAGGTGAGTGCCTTGGCGGCGCTGCTGGCAGGCGCGCTGGCCAGAACGGAAGAAGTTCATGCCGCGGAGCTTGTCGCCGCGCGATAGCACTGGAGGCTATTTTTTAACGTGATTCATTTGACCAATGTCTCAAAGAGCTACGGAGCGGGAAAAGTCGTTCACGCCGTAGATAACATCAGTTTGCAGATTGGGCCCGCGGAGCGCGTGGCGGTGATGGGGCCTTCCGGGTCGGGCAAGTCCACCCTGCTGAATTTGATCTGCGGCCTCGATGAGGCGACCTCCGGATCGGTCAAAGTCGATGGCATGGAGTTATCCGAGCTGGGCGACGATGCGCGCACACGACTGCGCCGCGAAAAGATCGGAATGATCTTTCAGACATTCAACCTGCTGCCCACGCTTACCGCGCTTGAAAACGTAGCCTTTCCGCTTCGCCTGCAATGCCTCTCAAAGAAAGAAGCGGAACAACGCGCCGGCTCAATGCTCGAGCGTGTAGGGTTGAAAGACCGCGCAACCCACCGCCCCGATGAACTCTCTGGCGGAGAGCGTCAGCGGGTTGCCATTGCGCGCGCATTGATCTTCCGACCGCCGTTACTGCTGGGTGACGAGCCAACCGGGAATCTCGATTCCGCCACGGGCGAGGAGATTCTCAGCCTTCTTGACCAGCTCCAGAAGGAATACGGCAGCACGTTTTTGATGGTGACGCACAACGCGGATGCCGCGAGCTTCTGCAACCGGATCATCACTTTGCACGATGGAAGAATCGTGCGCGACGAGCGGATTGACCATGCCACGGCGAGCACCAAATGATGATTCCGGCGCTCTGGCAGATCTCTTCACGGCAATGGCGAACCCACGGTCTTCGGATCGCGATGACGACTTTGGGCATCGCGCTTGGTGTCGCCGTCTTCTTCGCGGTTCGCACCGCCAACGCGGCACTGCTCGACTCGCTCTCCGCAACAGTGGAGCGGCTGGCGGGTAAGTCGACCCTTGAAATTACCTCCGGTGAAGCTGGATTTCCCGAGCAGGTTCTCGACACGGTGCGCGCAACTCCTGGCGTTCAGTTAGCCGAGCCCGTGATTGAAGTGATCGTGCATACCGCCTTCGCCGATGAAGGCAATCTGCTCATCTTAGGCGTGGATACGACCGGCGATCAGCAGTTGCGCCAATATGATTTTGACCGCTCACAGACCGAGATTGCCGATCCGCTGACTTATCTCGCGCAGCCTAACTCGATTCTGCTTTCGCGGTCCTTTGCCGATCGGCATAACTTGCATATAGGAGACAGCATTCCGATCTTCACCGCGAATGGACGAAAGAACTTCACCGTCCAGGGGCTCTTCAAACCCACCGGAGTGGGCGCGGTCTTCGGCGGCAACATCGCTGTGATGGATGTCTACTCGGCGCAAGTGGTATTCAATCGCGGCCACAACTTCGATCGTGTCGATCTGATGAGTTCGCCCAGCGTTCCGGTCGATGAGATTCAGCGGCGCTTGCAGGCTCGCCTCCCTGCCGGCATTGAATCCGCTCGCCCGCAGGTGCGTGGGCAGGCTCTGGAAAATGCCGTGACGGCCATGCGGCTGGGGATGCTGATTACCAGTTTCATCGCTCTGCTTGTAGGCGTCTATATCATCTTTAACTCTTTCACCATCGCCGTAAACCAGCGATGGAAAGAGATCGGCATTCTGCGCGCGCTCGGCGTCGAGCGCCGCAATGTCAACGCAATGTTTTTGAGCGAAGCATTGTTGATGGGTGTGATTGGTTCCATCGCCGGAATTGCCGGGGGCTTCTATCTGGCGACACTCGCCAGCAAAGTGATGGGCTCGATCGCGGCCTCTGTTTACGGCCTGGTTTCTTCTGAGGTGGCTCCACGGCTGCATCCCAGCACCGTGCTGGTTGCCTTTGGCCTGGGCGTCGCCGCCTCGGTGATTGGCGCATGGTTCCCCGCTCGCGCTGCCTCTTGCCTTGACCCCATACTTGCGTTGCATAACATCGAGTCGCGCCAGCAGGAGTCATCTCTAGGATGGAAGCGCACCACGCTTGGCTTTGCTCTGGTTTTACTCACCGCGCTGCTGGTCGAGTTTTCTCCTTCCCGCGTGGGGATGACGATCCAGCTCTCTTATACGGCTCTTACACTGCTCGGCCTCACCATGCTTTTGCCCCGGCTAGTGCAATGGATCGCGCGCCTGATCCGTCCCGTGATGGATTGGGCGGGAGGCTCTGAAGGCGCACTGGCAGTGGACGCGATGATCCAATCGCCCCGGCGCAGCTCGGCCACTGTGGGTGCATTGATGGTGGGACTGATGTTTGTCTTCTCCACGGGAGCCTACATCCAGAGTTACAAACATATGATCGACCGCTGGACTCATCGCATGTTGAATGCCGATCTGGTTGTGTCAACCTCCGCTCTGCTGCGTTCCACCTCCTATCACTTCAGCGAAGATCTCGGTCACCGCATCTCCGCTCTGCCAGAGGTCAAGAACGTCGAAAACGTCCGCTTTGTCTTCATTCCTTTTCAAGGAGACGCCGTAGCCCTCAATGCCATCGAGATGGATAGCTTTCTCACTCGCGCACCGGACTCGGTCGAAGGCGCAAGCGCGAAAGCCGTGCGCGATCGTCTCGCGCGCGGCGAGGGCGTTTTGATCTCAAAGAACTTTGGCGCTCGCTGGAAATGCAAGGTGGGGGGCCGCGTAAGCCTCAACACTCCGGCCGGCGTTCTTGACCGGCCAGTCCTCGGAATCGTCGAGGATTACCGTTCCGATAAAGGATCGATCTTCCTCGACAGGGCGCTCTATAAGAAGTATTGGAAAGACGATGCAGTGGATTTTATCGACGTCAACCTGAAGCCCGGAGGGGAAGCGACCCGGGTCAAGCACGAGATCGAGCAACTCACCGCCGGAACGGATCATGCGCTGGTCTACACGAACGCCGAGTTCAGGGAATGGATCGGAAGCCTGGTGGACCAGTTCTTTCTGCTGAACTATATGCAACTCGTCGTGGCCGTGATCGTCGCAATCGTGGGAATCGTCAACACGCTGATCGTTTCCATCATGGACCGTCGCCGCGAGTTTGCCATTGTGCGCGCCATCGGCGGCTACCGCTCGCAGATTCGAAAGATGGTGCTGCTCGAAGCGGTTGCCATTTCGATTGTCGGTGTTTTGGTGGGTGCCATGGCTGCGGTCTTCAATATACAATTCATGTCGCGTACGGTGTCCACGGTTTTGGCCGGATATGCAATTCCGTTCTACTTCCCCTGGGTGCTGGTTCTGGCCACTCTGCCGGTTGCGGTGGCTGTCTCCTTGCTCGCAGCCTGGATACCCGCACGCCATGCCATGCAAATTCCGGTGATCGAGGCAATCGGTTATGAATAGCACTCCAAAATTTCGACAGTGGACCAAGTGGCAAGCAGCGGCCTGCGCGGCGATTTGCGTTCTTGCTTGCGTACCGTGCTTCGGCGCGCCGCTCGATGCCCGCAAGATCATGGAAGACGTCTACCGGCAAGACACCAGCCGCGGCACATCCATGCGGGCGAACTTTGAAGTCTCTGACAAGCAAGGCCACCGCACAAAGAAGGAATTCACTTACCGCAGAATCGGTTCGCCTGGAGACAGCAAGACGCTCGTTGTCTTTACCGCTCCCGAAGAGATTCGCGGCGTTGCGCTCTTGTCGATCAATCGGCGGGGAGTGAATGATCGCCAATATATGTACATCCCCGCCACGCAGCGTGTTCGCCCGGTTGCGCCTCAGGAACGGGCAGCACGTTTTATAGGCACCGACTTCACCTTTGAAGATATTGGCGAGCGAGTGCTGGACGACTTCACATATAAGATGCTCGGCGAGGCTGAGACCATCGAAGGCCACAAGACCTGGAAGGTCGAAGCAATACCTGCCGATCCATCCAGATCTCAATATAAGTACATCTACTACTGGGTTGCGCAGGACGTGCCTGTCATTCTTCATGCTGAGATGTACGATGCGCAGGGCAGAGAAGTGCGCGTGCTCCATGCCAGCCAGATCAAGCACGTCTCAGGCATCTTCGGTGCGCGGCGCACAGAGATGAGTTCCGTGCTGACCGGGACCAAAACTGTGCTGACGATTGACGAAGCGAAGTTTAACCTAACTTTGGATGAAAAGATGTTCACGCCGGAAGAGCTCGGGAAATAGAGAAGTGAAATGGACGCGAGACCAGGCATCCATCATCTCAGGTTCTTAAAAGAACACGAAGAAACAGAGAAGAGAGCGTCGGTAATGGTTAGCTCTCTTGCAAAGGGATGATTTCCAGAGAACCCTGGAATTTCTCATGATAAGAGACTCAATTTGAAACGAATACGGTTGCGAACGCACTACTTGTCAGGTTATCCTAGCCGCAGAATTCTGAACATGATTCACTTGTGATGAATGTTTGGCAGCGTTTCTGCGCGGGCCCCTTCCCGGTAGACGAATGTTGAGTCGACCGACGGCGCGGAATGCGCTGCACCACTCAAACTGCTCTTGATATTCAGGCAAGTTGCACACTTGTCAAACGATCACGATCTTGCGCGCACCGTGTGGTTCAAAGCCACGCAAGATATAACTACGCTGTCCGGGGGAATGCTGGAGCGGTATCGGGGGATACGGCGCATAGCCGAAGCCCTGTCTCGCCGGCGATGATCTCCGGCGGGAGGCTCATGATGCTTCGCGGATTTCAAATCTTCTTCTCAAAATCTGGAGCCGGTATTGGCCGGTCTTCCTTTGCTGCAATTCTGACATTTCTTGCTTTGGTTCTTGTGGGCTCGATGCCTCGGAGCGCCGCGGCGCAGACCATCTTCTCCCCGGCCAACATTGGCAGCAGCGTCAATTGCACCCCAGTGGACATCACCTTCAGCGCGCCAGGGACACTGACTGCCATCTCGGTCCTGACGCAAGGCGCGCCGAACCTGGACTTCACAGCCAGTACAGGCTCCTGCGCGCCGATCATTGAGGTGAGGCGGCCGAAGGCCGAGGCAGAGATCCTGGATATGGGTGCCTGCACCCTCAATACGGTTTACGCTGCCAATCAGTACTGCACGGCGTACGTGAAATTCACACCCCGCTTTGCCGGGCCGCGTTATGGCGCAGTCGTGCTCACCGGAACCACCGCCACCGCTAACACAGTGCTTGGGACCGGCTTTCTGCAAGGCACCGGCATGGGGCCGCAGACCACCTTCGCCGTTCCCAAAGTCGTATCCGGCGGGACTGGACCGACGCCTCCTCAGCCGGCTGTGGACGCCCTGAGTGCGCTCGCTAAAGCGCTGCCGGCCGATACCCAGCCAACAAGAATGCTCCTGATGCCCGGCTACCAGAACACCATCGATAGCAACTGGACGGTCCCTTATGGCATCGCCGTCGATGGCGCGGGAAATGTCTACATCGCCGATGGTTCCAATGAAAAAGTTATCAAGGAGACCCTGCAGGCAAACGGCAGCTATGTCGCCACCGAAATTCCTGGCTCATGGTTGGTTCCAGTAGGCGTCGCGGTGGATGGCGCGGGAAATGTCTACGTCGCGGATGCTGATGATGAGGAAGTCACTAAGGAGACGCTGCAATCGGACGGCATCACCTACATTGCGTCCGCCGTCGATAGCGGAGAGTGGGATGAGCCCGTGGGCGTCGCGGTGGATGGCGCAGGCAACGTCTATGTGGCCGATGCAGGCGGTATCGTGGTCAAGGAGACGCTGCTATCGGATGGCATTTCCTACTCGATATCTACGGTTGACTCAACCAATTTAGAAACACCGCTTGGTCTGGCGGTGGATGGCAGCGGCAGCGTCTACGTAACCTTCGACTCGGAGGACGGCGCGGGTGTAGCCAAAGAAACTCCGCAAGCAGGCGGCGGCTACGCCTTCTCCTCGATCGGCAGCGATTGGGAATATCCGGTAGGGATTGCCGTGGATAGCAACGGCAACGTCTACGTGGCGGACTATGAGCAAGGCGTCGTGGTGCGGGAGACGCTCAATGACGGCGGCTATTCTGACAATTATCTCGGCGAGTGGTACACCCCTTATGAATTGGCGATCGACCCGAGCGGGGTTCTTTACGTGACCGATGACGGCAGCAATGGGGCATGCATTGCATGTTTCTACGAGGATGCTGTCAATTCCGGCCGCCCTCCAATCAAGGCCGCGACGGCCAGCAAAAAGTCTTTGGCCGCCAGGAGCTTCAGCCACAAGGCCAAACCCAATGAGATCCTCAACGGGGGCGTCGCCGGAGGTTCCAGCACACCCTCGGTCTACCGGCTGGATTATTCAAAGCCGCCGGCGCTGGGCTTTGCCGATACCTATTGGAATGCGACCAGCACCGACAGCCCGCAGACGGTCATCGTCGACGACTTCGGCAACGCGACGCTGTCCTTCAGCGCCCTTGCCTATCCAGTTGACTTCCCCGAAGAGGCTGAAACCGAGTTTGACTGCACGGCGAGTTTTGAACTGTCGGCGAGCCGCAATTGCCTGCTGACCATCGACTTCTCGCCCGTCACCACGCCTGCAGGCCTGTCGACACTCCTCAGCGAGAACGTCACGCTCAAGACCAACGCGCTATACACTCCGGGTGGCAGCACGCAGTCTGTCGCGGTCAGCGGAAATGAACTGGCGACCCAGGTTGCATCCGTTACCCACGTTACCAGCAACGCCAACCCCATCTTCGCGCTGAACCCGGTCACCTTCACGGCGACGGTCGGTGCGCGGCCTGTGGAGGTTCCTTCAGTGACCCTCAGCAAGGTCGCGACGCCGATGGTCGCGATCCCGGTGACAGGCACCGTGACCTTCTACGATGGTTCGGCGGCGCTCTGCACGGCCCGGCCGCTGACCAGCGGTTCGGCCACCTGCTCCACGTCGAGCCTGACCACGGGCTCGCATCCGATCACCGCCGTCTATAGCGGAGACTTGAACTACTACACCTCAACCAGCAACGTCCTCACCGAAGTCGTAACCGACTTCACGGTCGCGGTCTCCGGTGGCAGCGCCGGAGTTACGGTGCTGCCAGGCAGAGCGGGCGTATTCACCCTGACCGTGAGCCCGGTGAGCCCGGCTACAACCTTCCCGGCGGCGATCACCCTCTCGGCGAGCGGCTTGCCAGCCGGAGCAACGGCGGTCTTCTCTCCGTCCACGATTGCAGCTGGCGCGGGTACAACCACGGTGACCTTGACGATCCAGACGGCGCTGACCTCGGCGTCTGCAAGTCCAGCTCCCGGTGGTGCGGGCGGGCAACTTGCCTCCAAACTGGCGCCGCTTTCGCTGGCATTCTTGCTGTTACCCTTGATAGGTAGGGTGCGCAAGGCCGGCAAGCGCTTCAGCCGAATGCTCGTAGTTCTGCTGTTGCTGGGCGTGGGCGGCGTTGTGCTGGCGGGGCTCAGTGGCTGCGGTTCGGGGGTTGGCTACTTTGGCCTGGCGCAACGGAATTATAATGTTGGCGTGACCGGTACTTCGGGCGCGCTATCGCATACATCCAATGTCAATTTGACAGTAGAGTAATCAGGAGAGCTTGAGATGCGTAATTTGGTACGTGGAAGTGTACTCATTGTGAGTGCGTGCATATTCGCTGGAGCTGCGGGCTGGGCCCAGCAGAGCCCGAAGCCGGCGCCACCGGCCAAGGTTTCAACCGACCTTGGCTTAACCTTTGCCACCGAACGCTCCAAGGTGGTGCCCGACAGTTGCTGCTTCTGGTTCAAGGGCGGCGGCGCGGATGCGGCGTTCACCTTCTGGAAGGGCTGGGGCGTAGCAGCCACCGTAACCGGCGATCATGCCTCGAGCGTGACGTCGACAGTGATCAGGGATCAGCGTTCGAGCGTGGACGTGAACAAGATCTCCTTCCTGGCCGGCCCCCGTTACACGTGGACGGCCTGGACCGGTGCGAAGGATCATCGCCTGCAGGTCTTCGGGCAGGGGCTCTTCGGAATCGCGCATGGCTTTGACGGCCTCTATCCGTCCAACGACACCCTTAAATCCAGCGCCAATTCCTTTGCCGTGCAAGCCGGCGGCGGGCTGAACTATTACCTCACCAAGAACTGGGGCCTGCGCCTGATCGAGGCCGATTACGTTCGCACTCAGTTCCCCAACGCCGCTGACGACGTGCAGAACGACATGCGTCTGGCCTTCGGCGTCACCTACCACATCGATGGATCTCAGCCCGCGCCGGTCACCCTGGCCTGCTCGGCAAGCCCGGCGGTGGTCTTTCCCGGCGATCCGATCACTGTCACGTCCACGGCTGGCGGCCTGAATCCCAAACTGAATGCGGTTTATTCGTTCAGCGGCGAGGGAGCCACAGGCAACGGAGCCTCGGCCACGGTTGCCACCGCGTCGCTCGCGCCCGGCACCTATTCGGTCAAGTGCGGCGTCAAGGAAGGCAAGCCCGGCAAAGAGGGCCTCAAGCCCTGGGAGTCCGCCGATGCTTCGGCCAGCTTCACGGTCAAGCCCTTCGAACCTCCGACAGTCACCTGCTCGGTCAACCCCGGCACCATCAAGCCCGGCGAGACCAGCACCGTCACCGCTACCGGCGTTAGCCCCCAGAACCGTCCGTTGACCTATAGCTATGCGGCGGCGGCAGGCTCCATCTCCGGCAATGGCTCAACCGCAACCTTCTCCTCGGTCGGCGCACCCACCGGAGCGGCAGGCATCACCTGCACCGCGACCGATGACAAGGGCCAGTCGGCGACTGGAACCACAAGCGTGAACGTTCTGGCTCCGTATGTGCCGCCGGTTCCGCACACGCAGACGCTCTGCTCGCTCGCCTTTGACAAGGACCCCTTGCGTCCGACACGCGTTGACAACGAAGCCAAGGCCTGCTTGGATGAGATTGCTCTCGACCTCCAGAAGCAGCCCGACGCCAAGGTCCTCGTCGTGGGCACCGCCAGCGCCAAGGAAAAGGCCAAGACAGCCAAGCAGCAGAAGGCCGCGCTCAAGAATAAGCACATCAAGGTGCAGGATTTTGCTGCCGAGCGCGCCGTCAACACCAAGGCATACTTGGTGACCGAGAAGGGCATCGACCCCTCCCGCATCATCGTTGCCACCAGCGCATCGGATGACCAGAAAGTGGAAGATTATCTGGTTCCTGCCGGGGCCAGCATCTCCACCGACGTCGCCGCAACCACACCGGTCGATGAGGCCATTGTCAAGGCCGAGGTCCGCAAGCCCTTGCCACAGAAGCACGCGCACAAGAAGCACGCCGTGGCCAACTAGAGCATCTTCGGATACTGTAGACTTCCGTGCCCCATCCATTCCGCTTTTTTCTGCGGAATGGGTGGGAAACCTACGAACTCTCGGTCTACACAATTCCCGAGAATTCTCTAGACCTTCAACCCGTTGCTCAGGCAGGCCGATGCGCCTGCCTGAGCGGCGAACCCCTCTTGAATAGCCCTTGCCTCTACAGCACGTGCATCTTATCTCGATGACTCACCCCAAATAAAACAAATCCTGCTCAAGCAATGGAAACTCCTCTGCAATTCTGGATAGAATGGCTTTCACATCATTCTTCGAGGAGGGGCTCATCCATGTCCAATCCCGTCGTCCACTTCGAGATTCTCGGCAAAGACCAGAAGCTGCTGGAAGCCTTCTACAAATCCATTTTCGATTGGGAGATAGATCCCGCTATGGAGGGATATTCGCTGGTCAAAACCGGCTCCGGCATCGGCGGAGGCATCGGCGCTATGGGCGCAGGCCGCGACCATGTGATGTTTTACGTCGCAGTGGACGACGTGGACGCCGCGCTGGCGCTCATCGAGAGCAAGGGCGGGAAGAAGGCCTTCGGACCTCATCCGATTCCCGACGGAGGCACGTTCGCCGGCTTCACCGATCCCGAGGGGCACTTGATCGGGCTGATGCAGGAGCCGAGCAAAATGTAAGTTGGTCTCAGCTTAATGGCCAGCAGTGGCCGCAATCGGCCGCGGATGAGAGGTTGTGCTTCCCTCGGTCATCCGCAAAGCCCACTTGATCGCTTCAAAGTACATCGTGCGAACGTCGGGGTCCTGCCACGACTCCTCTGTGTGGCCGAGCGTCGAATAAAACACCCGTCCCTTGCCGTACATCTTGCTCCACGCCACGGGGAAGTCGTGGTCCGCGCGGTGAATCTTGGGATTGTTCTCGTAATTCAGCTTTGCGGGATCGAGGCTGAGAATCACATTCACCTTGTCGCGCGACCATGCCTTCGGCTGATAGATCTCGTCGTACTTGGTAAACGCGGCAGGGAAGTGCCGCACGGCCGGAAAGCTCGGATCTTCAACAACGATCGGCGCATTGAAGGTCATCCAGGGATGCTCGTCAAACCAGCCGCCCAGCATCTCGCCATATTCGGGCCATGTGTAATTTGTATCGAGCGCGGCGTGAATGCCGACAAAACCCTTGCCGTCATCCTTAATGAACGAGATCATGTCCTGCCGTTGGCTGGCATCCATATCCAGCTCGCCGCTGGTGCTGGCAAAGATCAGCAGGTCAAAGTAGTTGAGATTCTTCGCGTTTCTCACCAGCTCTTTTTTCGTGATCAGCTTGGTGTCGGTGCGCATCGTCGTATCCCATAGGCCGCTCTCTTTGCCCATGGTGTAAACAGCGTCCATCGTCGCCGAAACGGAGTCGTGCTCCCAGTCCTTGGTCTGCCCAATCACCAGCACATGCTTCATGCGAACCTCCTTGACATGCGGCGCCGGCGGCTGCGCGCTGCCGGTCGATTGTGCCTGAACACGATTACTTGGGCCGAGGATGGCAAAGCCCATCAAAAATACAAAGAGAGTTCGACGACTTCTGAGAACGCGCATTGAATCACCCCCGGCTATAGCAAGACCATGGAAGATGTATCCCGGAACCACTTCACTCAAGTCGACGCGACCAACAGAGAGCGGCGACCCACTTCGGTGCGAATCAGGCTACACCATCCCTGGTTTTGCTCTATTATCACCCCGGCCACTGGCGATTGAACATGAGTGGGCATTCGCACAGGCTTAGGGCTTGTCCTGTAAAACGCCGATCGCTTGCGCAACGGTAATCATCAGCGTCATAGGATCGATAGGAGAGGCAATAAATCCCGATCTTTCATAGAATCGCTTTGCGTTCTCTGAGATCGCATGGACGAGAATTGCGCGGATGCCGGCAATCTCCGCGGCCCGCACGGTTCGCAGCACGGCATCTCTCAAGAGTGACGATCCGATTCCGCGCCCTTGAAAGCTGAGATCAATGGCCAGCCGGCCAATCACCATCACCGGCACGGGATTCGGCATATTGCGCCTGACACGGCCCGGTGCATTTGTATGAGCGACAGCGCCCATGGCCAGCGCGTAGTAACCCACAACCCGCCGTCCAACGCAGACCACATAGCTGCGGGAAGCGCCGTCTTCCTCGTTTGAAATCGCTCTGCGTCTGAGCCAATCATCAAGCTCTTGCTCGCCGCATTGGAATTGCGAGAGATCGTGATCAACACTCAGCTTTTCCGGAGCGGAGATCGTGCCGGCTACTTTTCCCACGGAGCTTTCCTCGCAAGGGGACGAGCCAGCTTAGGATTGCTCTTGGGGGGCGCATCGAGCATCGCCGTGAAGCGCTTGAATGCATCATCGTCCAGTTGGAAGTAACAGCGGTCGAGCAGAACCGACTCCGCCTCCCGGCAGGCTGCATCGAGCATGAAATCGGAGCGGTTCCGCCCTTGCGCCTCGGCCGCCCGGTCGATCAGCGCCTTCTGGCTGCGGCTTACGCGCAGATTAATGTTCTCCGCGCGCAATCTGCTCGAATCAGGAACCATGGTGCCCATTGCTCTATCCTCCAAATGTATACACAACTAACATACATCAATGTGCGCACATTGTAAATATGAGGATTACGGGAACCGAGAAGACGGGTAGCCAAGGTTCATGGTCTCCCAGGTCCGAAAATCCGGACCTGAGGCACCCGAACGACACAAGCCGCAATTTGTTCGAAACCTAATTGCTCAATCTCTCATTGGAAACCATGGAACTATATTCTCGCGAAGTTTATTCTCATCCACGTACTCATTAAACCCTTCGAACTCATACTCAAAGGAGATATAGCCGCTTGACGCGTTCAGAGCGGTTGCATCAACCTTTATGGCAGAAACATGATCGGGAAAACTCCCTTGCCAAAAGGAAACTAGAATCCTATCTTCATACAACAAACTCGCCATCCACTCGTTACTCTTGTTCAACTCTGAATCTTTACGCAACAGATCATACTGTTTCGTGGGAGTTCCATAAACTGAGATCAGTGCCGATTCGATCCGATGGAATTCGTCTTTCAACTGATCGCCAGAATCATTCACGTCAAGGAATGCGCTGCTTGCTTGAATCTTCAGCAACCCATTTTTCGGTGAAAACAACAGCAAATAGGAGCGGATTCCAGCAAATGGCTGTGGTGCTTTGGATAATCTCAACGTGTCATTGTCATCTTCAAGAACAGCTTTGTCGCCAACTGCCGCAATCACATCTTGCTTCGTTTCACCATAGTAAAAACCAAAAGGACCTTTGTGCACTGCCTGAGCTTGCGAGAGCGAGTTTGAAAAACAGAACGCTACCGCGAGGAACAAAGCGCCTCTTGCAGTTATCATCGATCCCGCTTTCATCGATCTGTGGACTCCTTGCCCGGTAGGACGCTCTGACATTTGCCATTCGCTTTGTGAGCGAAGCCGCGATGTGGCTATCGTCGCAAAAAACATCTCTCATACCGCAAAATCAATAAACCCCCGCTGTGGATCGGTGGAGACCAGCTTCACAGTTACCTTATCGCCAACGTCCAGGCCTTTGCCGCCGCTCACGACCATTCCATCGACGTGCGGGTCGAGGGTGCGGACGAAGGTCCCGTAGTTGTTGACGCCGGTGACGATGGCCTTGAAGCTCTGCCCGATGCGCGGATGCAGCACGACGGCGGCGATGCGCTTTTGCATCTCGCGCTCCACCTTGCGCGCCCCATCCTCCATCAGCGTGCAGTGCGTTGCGATGGCGTTGAGGTCGTCGGTCGAATAAGGCTGCGGAGCTTTGGCGAGCAAGGCCTTCAGCAGCCGCTGCGTCACGACATCGGGAAAGCGGCGATTGGGCGCGGTCGAGTGTGTGTAGTCCTGCACGGCGAGACCGAAGTGTCCAGGCGAAACTTCATTCGGCTTCACCAGCACATATTCGCCCGGCCCCATCAGCTTGACCGTAGCCAGCGAGAGATCCGGAAAGTGATCGGGGTCCTTCGTCTTCTGGGCCAGCAGAAAATCGTTGAGCGCCTTCGAATCCGGCTCGACGGGCAGTGTCGTGCCCAGACCCTGGGCCAGCTCGACGATGCGCTCCCAGCGCTTGGGCGTGCGCACGATGCGGCGAATCGAAGCGACGCCGGCATCGTGAAAGGTGCGGGCGATGACGCCGTTGGCCGCGACCATGAACTCTTCGATGAGCGAGGTGGCGCGGTTCTTTTCCAGGCGCTTGATCTCGACTGCCTGATCGGCAAGCATCACCGGCCGCGTCTCCATCGTCTCCAGATCGAGCGCGCCGTGCTGGAAGCGCCCGCCAACCATGCGCTGCGCGGCGGTGTCCTGCAACTTGAGCTGTGCTGCCAGAGCCGCGTTGGCCGCGACTTTGGCCGGAGCGGGGCCTCTGCCTTCGAGCCAGGCGCCCACGGCGTTATAAGCCAGTTGCGCATGGTTGCGAACCAAAGCACGATACGCCTTTCCCTCCGCCGTCGTGCCCGCCTGGTCAACGGTGTACTCGATCACCATCGCGACTCGATCTTCGTTTTCGTTCAGCGAAGTGATCCCCTCGGAAAGTTCAGCCGGAAGCATGGGGAAGACCTTGACGCCGGTGTAGACCGAGGTCGTCTCGCTCTTGGCGTGGCCGTCGATGACCGTGCCCTTATGAACGCGCGCATCCACGTCGGCCACGCCAATCAGCACGCGAATGCGGTCATCGGGGAGTTGTTCGGCCCATTCGATTTGGTCCAGATCTTTAGACGTATCGTTGTCGATCGACGACCACAGCAGCTTACGCAGATCCTGTGCGCCAACTGCGGCAGGCGGCTCGGGATGCGCCTGGATCGCGCTTAACTCGGTGTCTGTTCCCGCGGGAAGATCGGGTTGAAAACCATGTTCGATCATCGTGGCGTGAGCCGCGGCAACAAGATTGAAATGGATGGGCTGGCTGGAATGCATTAGTGATCTGGCTCCTTCAAACTGAAAGGCCAGCCTACCACGCCGGGCCACCTGCGGTGGGGCCAATCGCTCGCTTTTCGCTCGCAGCAGGCCTTTGCGGCTTATTGAATCCCGATATCCGCCAGCACCTTAGGCTTGGCCTCATCCTGAACCAGCAGGTTATGGCAGGCGGCGCAGTCCTGCGTGATGCTCTTGGCGCCGTCTTTGGTCGCATGGTCGCCATCATGGCAGCGATAGCAGCCGGGGTAGGTTCCATGGCCGAACTGGTTGTGGCCAATGTGATTCGGATGCGTGCCCCACGTCACCTTCATGTAAGGAAATACATTCTGGCTGTAGAGTGTTACGAGTTGCTCGCCCGCTGCCTTCACCAGCGCCGCCTTCGAAGCCATCACATCGGGATGTTCCGATTGATAGAAAGCCTTCAACTGCTGAGGAATCTTCGCCTGTGCTTCTTCTTCGCTCGAGTAGTTGGCCTTCAGCAGCTCCATGCCCTTCTTGTGAATCCACGGAAGATCGGGCGAAACGGCGCCTTCGGCCATCGAACGATTAAGCGCCTCTTCGGGAGTGACGAAGGTATGCGCTGCACGGTTGTGGCAGTCGATGCAATCCATCACCCGGCGCTCGCCTTGCGGGGCAGTCTTGCCGGCCGTCGAGGCGGCAAATGTGGTCACTGAGCCGTCTTCATTGTGCTTCTCCACCCAGGGGATCATCGTGCGGGTCGGGTCGGTGGTCACGTACTCGATGTGGCCCAGGTGAACGCCGTGAATGCCGGTCAGATGCGAGAGCGAGTCCCGTCCGCCCAGATGCAGCACCAGCACCGTCTGTGTCTGAGTGTTCTTCTCATCGTCGGCAAAGAAGGACTTCACCAGCAGCTTTTCGCCGATGAAGCGCGCCGGCGTATGGCAGCCCTCGCAGATCACCCGCGCCGGGCGCAGATTCCGCACCGGCGATTCAATCGGTGTCGGGTAGTCGGGAATCATTTTGGGAGCGATGCCTGAGATCGGATGAAAGCTGACCTCAATCAATTGCTTTGTGCCGTTTACCTTGGCGCTGAAGTAGGCTCCGGCACCCGAGCCGATGTGACACTCTGCGCAGGCAACATGGGAGTGCGCGGAGATCTTGTAGGCCGCGTACTCCGGATGCATGACGTGGCAGCTCTGCCCGCAGAACTGCGGCGAATCCATATAGGCCGCGCCGCGATAACTGGCCATGGCCACCACCAGCAGATTCACGATCGTCGTCACCAGCACGATGTCCAGGCCGTGACGGAAGACATGGTCGTTCAGGTCGATCTGGGGATAGGCGGCCGGAATCAGCCCGGCCTTCTTTAGTTTCCTGCGGCGCAGCCACACGCCCAGCGGAATCAGCAGCAGCCCGCCCACAAACACAGCCGGCAGCAGCAGGAAGAAGATGATGCCGACATAAGGGTTGTCGTTGAACCGGCCAAAGAGTTCCACCAGCCAGTAGGCGATCATCGTCACGCCGGATGCGGTGGTGATGGCTCCGCCGGCAAGGCTGATGGGATTATTGCCAAAGTAGAGCGCAGGACGTACCCAGTCTTCACGGAATCTCTGCAACATTGGCGCTTTTCCCCCCGATCAAATAGATGGCCCGCCGAGGTCGACGGGCCTTTGTGATCCAACCCTGCTCTTTGCGGCTCTTTACTTCAAGCTGCGGAAGAAAACCACAGAGTCCTTGATCTGCGCATCGCTGAGTGTTGTGATTGGCTTCATCTTGCCCTTGCCATTCTTGACCGCGGCCACCATCTGGTCCACCGTGAGCTTCTTGACCTCCGGATCGGTGTTCGGCTTCACGCCCATGTTCTTGGCCATTCCGGCGCTGGGGGTGCCGTTCGCGCCGTGGCACGCCGCACACTTGGCTTTATACGTCGCTTCGCCACCCGCTTGCGCGAAGCCCACGGTGCTGGCCAGAGCGATCACCGCGGCCAACACCAGATGAAATCGAATCGTCTTTGTCATTGCAAAACTCCCTTAATTCCGTTCGGCCATTTACTGGCGGCACATTTCTTCTTCCTTCTACTTCAACCCCGGCGACAGACATTAGTCGCTGAGACTTTGACCTGAATGGCATAACATCCCGCCTTATGCATGTCAGGCCTGCGTCTCGCTAAAACGCGTACTTAACACCCAGGGTAAAAACATCCCCATAGGTGTTCCGGGATGGCAGCAGGCCTTGCGGGCCGTGTTCGCGGTACCCGGTGTGCGTCCAGTTGCCATGCCATGCCCATTGGGACGCGATGCGGATCTCAAGGTCGGTAAACGGAGTCAGGTACGTCGAGTGAAGCGCTCCGGGCACCATCAGCGGGTTCAACTGCTCCGCTATCCCGTTGGTGGAGTTCACCCGCTCTCCGGCATTGATGTGGAAGTACTTCGAGGGTGCGAAATTGATCGCTCCCGAGATGAAGTTTGACGGCGCATCATAGAGGCCCGTCCCAAGATACAGTTGCGAGTTCAATGCTGTACCAGGGACTGGGAGCGTGCCTGTCGGATTGGCTGCGGTTTGCAGGCAGGTCCCGGTCGACGCGGTTGACGGGTATGGAACCGGGTAGGTGGCGGTTCCCACGAAGATGTAGCAGAGATCGGTCTGCGAGAGGACACTGTCGTGCGCGTAATTGAAGTCGAAACTCAAGCCGTCCATCGGCATGATCGAGGTTGCGAAGCTGAAGTTGCGGTTATGCTCCAGATGATTGACCAGCGGATCGTCGTTCCTTGCGGTGTAGTCGTTGCCCGCCACGGCAAGGTTGATCCACTTGGCCGGCTTGAACGTCGCCCGCGCCCGGAAGTGATAAGCCTTGTTGGGCGACTCGCGGGTAAAGCTATTGCTTTCGGTTAACGAGGTGGCGCTCTTTGATGTCATCCGGTCATAGTTCAGGTTCAGACGGAAAACCCGCACCGGCTGGAAGACCGCCCCCAGCAGCAGCCAGTTCTCGTGCCAGGTCATGTCGTCGTCGGGGTTGGTGATCTGGCGGCTCTTGAAGCGCCAGCCACCGGAGAGCTTGATCATCGGCGTGATGGAGGCAATCCCCAGCACAGTATTGCTGATGATCTTCTGGTTCAGAGCCTCTTCGTTGGTGACAGAGGTGTTCGTCACGGTGATCGACGAATCGGTAAGGGGCGTCAGTTGCGAGGTCGCGGGCACCGGCGGGACAGTTGATGTGTTGCCTGCCACTCCGGTCCACAACTGCTCATTCATGATCGAGTACCCCGAGGTTCTCATGTTCACAAAGTCGATTGAGTCTGAGACCGAGAGGAACTTGCTCAATTCGGCTACGACGCCGAAGTCTCCGTTGGTGCTGATCCGTTTATTGTTGGCCAATTGTCCGTTGGCCAGCCCGCCGGTAAAGATCTCCTGGCGCGCGAATGTGCGCGAGTTGAAGCCGGTGAAGGTCTGGTTGAAGTTGTTGACGTGGCTGGTTCCGCCGCTGTAGAGCAGGCGTCCGTTGAATGAAACCCTGTCCCAGTAGTGCGAGCTGAAGCGCAACTGCTCCGTTGGAAACTGTGTCCGGGTAGGCGCTTTGCTGCTCTCAGCTGTGGTTCCCGAGCAGAACGGCCAGACAATACCGTTCGTGATTTCCTGTCCGCGGGTCGAGGGTTTTGTGCCGCTGGCGGCGCTGCCGCAGGTTGTATTGCCTGCCAGCACATTGAAGCCGAGCGAGATGGGCGTTCCGTTCGAGAGCTGATAGTTGGCCCCCGTCAACTGGAAGGTGGTGTCACCCTTATAAAGCACCCAAAACTGGTCGTAGCTGAGTGTGGTCCTCTTAGCCAGCTTTACGTCCACGCCGCCCGTGTAAGTGTCGCTCGCGTTGCGGAACCATTCCAGAGTCTGCGTATCGCCGCCTGCGTGGATCGAGCTGTACGCAGGCCCCTCGTGCGTTCCGTGGTTGTAGCCCACGCGAAAGCTGATGCGCGAGAGCGGCAGCAGTGTCAGGGTTGTGTCGGTGTTGCGCCGCACGGTGTTGAACAGGTGCAGCGAGTCCGTCTCCGTCACCAACACAGGCGCGGCAGCCGTAGCCGTCGACAGCAGCGAGGTGTCCAGCAGGTTGTAGTCGAAGTAGTTCCGGTCTCGCCGGAAGCTGCCCGTAAAGTCGTAGAAGCGTCCCTTGGAGATGTTGATCCGCGAGATGTCGTACGGGTCGCCGCCGTAGCCGGTGCTGAAGGTCGTCAGCGTGTCAAAGAACGGCGTCTTTGACGGATTGACCGAGTGCATCTCCAGCGACTGGCCGAGAATGCGCCCGCCGGTGGTCTGGTTCACTAGCGTATCCCACATCGCCGTGCTGCCGTTGGTGGTGGTGTAGCGCCCGCCCACCTCCAGCGACTGGTGAATCAGGTAGCCGTGCGAGATCTTTTCAGTGGATGGCACAGCCGGCTTTTTTTCTCCGGCTGGTTTTGTGGGCTTGGGCGCCTCCGGCTTTTCTTGCGCAATGCCGGCTGCCGCGCCGCCCGTGGCCAAGATGGCCGCTAGAGTAAGGGTGCATAGCCGGGAAAAAGCAACCCCGGCCGGCGAACCACCCAGACTGTTTCGAGATGCTGTCTGATTTGTCATCGCTCGCCCCCTCACTAGAAGTTGGAATGGAATAGCACCGCGCTCACGTTCGATCCATGAATGTCGGTGTGGCAGATCGTGCACGACTGATATTGAGTCGCCTGGTTGTGCGCCGGTCCGATCGGCAGCCCCGTCGTGAAGTTCGGCGACGGAGAGTGGCATTCCAGGCAGATCGTGTTCACATTGGCCCGATTCAGCAGCCGAGGATTGGGCCCGCCGTGCGGGAAGTGGCAGGCCGTGCAGCCCTCCGTCTTCACCACCGCGTGCTCATAGACAAACGGCCCGGCCGTCTCGGTGTGGCACTTCACGCATACCGCATCCTGTTGCGTGGCCGACTTCAAGCCCTTCCGCTCAAACGTTCCATGCGGATCGTGGCAGTCCGAGCACTGCACCAGCCCTTCGTTCACCTTGTGGTGGAAGGGCATCGAGAACTGCGGCTTCACGTCGGTGTGGCACTGGAAGCAGAGCGTCGGCTGGGCAGCCTTCAGCAGATGCTCCGGGTCGCCGCCGGCATGGACGCTGTGGCAGCCGAGGCAGCTGACGTTGGCCTCGCCGTGCGCCGAACGCTCAAAGTTGGCGTGCTTGCCCTGGTGGCAGCCCAGGCACTTATCGTCCACCTCTTTGGCTGTGGCCTTGGCGGGATTGAAGATCTTGGTCGCGTCGCCGCCCCCGTCCACATGCGCCTTGCCCGCGCCGTGGCAGTTTTCGCAGGTCACCCCGCTCTTGCCGTGCATCAGCGCCATCTTGGTGTGAGCGTTGGAGACGAATCCCTTGGAAACCTCTTCGTGGCAGCCGGCGCAGGTCTCCGATCCGACAAAATCCCCCGGAGCGGCGTCCTTAACTTCTGCGGCAGCTGGCTTAGTGCCGGGCGCTGGAGCCGCCAGCACCGGTACGCTCAAGATTGCCGCGCTCAGCAGCAGCAAACAGATTCGCAGTCCCGGCCTCTTGCCCGGAGCCGCACCGATCGGATCTTGCGTGAATGGCCAAATTCTTTGCATCGAATACCGCCTTGGTTGATCTTGTTTTCTCTTCCGCAAACAACCAATCCGGCCTGGAGATACTCGACTCGACCTCCCTGTCTTCGGAAGTGCCGATCAAGTGGCTCAATGCCGGTCGTACTCGCACGGAAGCTGCTCATTGTGCGGAGCATCACTTCATTCGCTGCATCCTATCGTTCCATTTGATCAACAAACGGTGATGTGCATCACATGCGATTGAAGCACCTGTCCCGGTTTTGCTTTTCCTGGCTTCGGGTGACATGGATTCCATTCTGCACCAAAACCACGAACTTCTGCCAGAAAAATTCAATAGCCTCGGCAGTATACAGCTTTTCCCCCTGAACGGAATCATCGGAAGGATGGGACTACACTTTAGCCAGAAAAGCAGGGTTCTGCCGCATTCGCTATGCAAAACAGATCACTTTTACCGCAAAAGTGCATTCCGCAGGTGAATTGCCTTGAAAATAAACTCTTTGCGGAAGATGCGCAGACTGCGATCCCCTGAAGCCCTTCCATATAGACGTGAGGCCCATCACATCCAGAGCCATCGCCCCTCCGGCAAACTCTCTATTGGCACGAGTCTCTTCCCCTGGAGGCCAGAGCATTTTCATCGCGAGTCGGCTCTTGTGCGGTTCAGCAAGAGAGGGTCGATAGCAGGGTGAAAGTTTTTTCCCACTGGCGCGGACGGCGCACGAGCATGGCGCAGACAGAGAACTCGGCAGCAACGCAAACGCGGCAGAAGCACATCGCACGCCAGATCCCGGTCGGGTGCGCGGCCTGCGCCAATCGCCGCCCCGGCTGGTTCTGCTCGCTTGGCAGCGCCGTGCTGGCCGATCTTGAGCTCGTCACCACCACCATCTCATTGCCCGCCCAGTCAACGCTCTTCACTCAGGGCGAGGATGCGCGCTGCCTTTATCTGATCTGCGGAGGCTATCTCAAGCTCACCGCCGGAAGCGCAAATGATCGCCAGATGATCGTCCGTGTCGCCGGCCCCGGCTCCATGCTGGGCCTCTACGCGGTCCTCTCCCACGGCTTGTACGAGGTCTCTGCCGAGACGCTTACCGCCGCCCAGTTGCGGCCTGTCGAGCGCGAGAGCTTCCTCACCTTCCTGCGCAGCCACAAAGAGGCGCAGATGCGCGCCGTCCAGTGCATCTGCCAGGAGTACCGCTTCGCCCTGCAGGACGCCTGCCGCATCGCCCTGGCCGATACCGTCGCTGCCCGCTTGGGACGCTTGCTCATCGAGCTGGCCCATCAGATCGGCGAACATCTCGATGGGGGCGGCTTCCGCTTTCCGCTGCTTCTCACCCACGAGGAGATGGCGTCGATGACCTGCACCACCCGCGAAACCGTCACCCGCACCCTCGGCCAGTTCCGCAAAGACGGCTGGATCTCCATCGAAGACTCCCTGGTCACCCTCCTCCGCCCCGAAGAGCTGCAAACGCTTAGCTAGCTTTTTTCACGATTCCTGCAGCCTGGCAGCCAACTCCAGGCGCTATCATCGTATGGGGGGAGTTCATGGTTCGTATGACCCGTTTTGTGGGTGGCCTTTCCGTTTTCCTGCTCTCATCCTGCTTTGCCGTTGCGCAAGACCCGGCCTCCGCGCCGGCTCCGGCACCCGTAGCGGCCAGGCCCGCCGTCACCTCGGCCGAGAGTCCCGATCTGCGCGAGTTCCAGAAGATCGAAGACGCCTGGTCCGCAGCCATCAATCAGCGCGACCAGTACGGCCTGGAACTGGTGCTCTCGCCCCTGTTTGTCGATGTTGCGGCCAGCGGCGACATCACCACCCGCAACCAGCAGCTTGCTCAGTTGATCACCCTCGGAGACAAAACCCTCCATCTCGATCAGCGGGTCATCACCGTGCGCCGGGTGGGCGAGATCGCCGTCGCCAACGGCACCTACGTGCAGCACCACAAGTCCGGTTCGGCTGAAAAAGACGAAAAGGGCGTCTTTACCCACGTCTTCGAGCGCACGCGCAGCGGCTGGGTCTGCATCAACTCCCAGCGCACTTTGCTCCGCGAAGACTCCAGCGCCAAGCCCAAAAAACAGTCCAACGCCGAGATGCCCTTCCATATTCCCGGTTTCAGCAAGGGCGAAAAGAATCCCCAGTAGGACAGCGGTATCCAGGCCTGTGCCCAAGGCATAAGAACACCGAATTCTTCGCGAGCATGAGTCGGCGCGATCGGCTCAAGTGTTTCATTTGCCAGCCGATAACCCATTCAAGCCTGCGCTGCTTGCTGCTCAATCGCTGAGCGGCAAGCAGCACAGGCGCAAGAAAGGGTTCGTCCCGCATGAAGCACTCTTCGCTGCGAATGCGTTTGCTCTTTTCCAGCCTGCTGGCGGTTTCCATCGTAAGCCTGGTCTTCGCCGCGATTGCCTGGCGCATCGTTTCCACGCGCATCGCCCGTCAGGCCGCGCAGGATGCCGCGCGCGAGGCGGGCGAGACCATCGCCCGGCTCACTGCCATCGACCAGCTCTCCCGCGCCCAGGTAGAGAGCGCCATGCGGATTCTCGAGGAGCAAGGCCGCCTCAAGGGAGCTGCGTCGCTGCGCGGAATAACCTCCGTTGCCGGCAAGACCGTCCCCGACCTCCATCTGGGGAGCGAGTCGCAGAGCTTGAACTTCGCCATGGTGGACCACGTGAAGCAACTGGCCGGCGGCACCGCCACTCTCTTTGTGTGGAATGAAACCGACTTCATCCGTGTGACCACAAATGTGCTCAAGCCCGACGGCTCGCGGGCCGTGGGAACCGCGCTCGACCCCAAGGGAAAGGCCTTTGCCGCTCTCAGCCAGGGGCGGCCATTTTCCGGCGTCGTCGACATTCTCGGTGAACCCTACATCACCAGCTACGTGCCCATGCTGGACGCGGACGGAAAACTCGTGGGCGCATGGTACACCGGCTATCGGCTTGACTCGATCGCCACGCTCGGCAAAAGCATCGAGGAAGCCGCCATCCTGGACCACGGCTTTGTCGCCCTGCTCAAGCCATCGGGCGCCGTCGTCTTCCACGGAAACCGGATCTCGGACAAGGGCCTCGAACAGTTGCGCCGCGATTCTGAGGGCTGGGTCACGCACGAAGAGAGCTATCCGGGCTGGGGTTACACGGTCTTCACCGCCTATCCCAGCTCCGATGTAACCGCGCGGCTGCTGCGCAGCGCGGCCATGCTCGCCGCGGCTGCCGCCCTCCTGATGGGGATGATCGTTGGTTCGCAATTTGTCCTGCTGGGCAAGCTGGTGCTTCGCCCGGTCAGCTACCTGGCAGACCGGCTGGCCAGCGCCGACTTGAACATGCTGCTCGAGAGCGATCGCAACGATGAGATCGGAGCGCTGGCTGCCAGCTTCAACCAGTTCGTTCTGCGTCTGCGGCAAACCCTGCTGCTCGTGCGCGACAGCTCGGCCACCACTGCTGCCAAGTCTGGCGAGATTCGCTCAATCTCCAACGACGCGGTCGCACGCATGACCGGCCAGAGCCAATCCGCCGTCAAGGCCGCGACTGCCTCCTTCCAACTCTCGGAAGAGATTGCCGACTCCTCCCGCCACACCACCGAAGTGACCGAACACGCGCGATCCGCGGCCGAGGCTGCTCGTCGCGGAGCCGAACAGGTCACATCGGCGGCCTCGCTGATCCAGGGGCTCTCGCAGAAAACGCAGCAGAGCGCCAGCCGCGTCGCCACCCTCACCGAACGCACCCGGCAGATCGGCTCGATCGTCGGCGTGATCAACGAGATTGCCGCCGGAACCAACCTGCTCGCCCTCAACGCCTCCATCGAGGCCGCGCGCGCCGGCGTGCATGGCCGCGGCTTTGCCGTCGTTGCGGGCGAGGTGCGCCGTCTGGCCGAACGCACCGCGCAGGCAACCAAGCAGGTTGCCGCGCTGGTCAGCGGCATCGAGGAAGAGACCGGCCTGGCCTCCAGCGGCATTCAGGAGGCCTGTGCCCATGCCGAACAGGGCGCTGAGGCCGTCACCGGTCTGAGCAGCACCTTCGAACAGATCTCTGCTCTGATCATTGATGTCGACGAGCGCATGGCCGCGATCTCACGCGCCGCAAACCATGAGTCCGCCGCCGCTCACGAGGTCAGCCAGACCATGCACACCGTTGCTGCCAGTGCCAAAGAAAGCGCCGACGGCGTTCAGGTTGTACTCGCCGCCGCGGGGCAGATGCTCGGTGCCGCCAATACTCTCGAAGGCCTGGTCCAGCAGTTCCAGCTCCAGGAGCTTCCCGAGGACCGTGCCGCGTGAAAACGAATCAGGACGGGCTCACTTGCTGACTTGCGGCGCAGCCCCCCGCTTCGCTCCTTGCAGGCGGATCGACACATGCACCAGGCTCAGTGCCGCAGGCGTTACGCCGGGAATGCGGCTTGCCTGCCCAATCGTGGCCGGCCGCACCCGCTCCAGCTTCTCCCGCATCTCCCGCGAAAGCCCGCTGATCGCGCCGTACTCCAGACACTCCGGAATCGTCACAGCTTCTGCGGATTTCAGCTTGCCGATCGATCGTGTCTGCTGATCCAGATAGCCGGCAAACTTGATCTCCGTCTCCACGGCTCGCGCCTCATTGCGCATGCTGCTGTGGATGACCCCGTTTCCCTCTACCTCTTTTTGGCTCAGCACCGCAGCCATCTCCACCAGCAGCGAATTCTCTGAGCGAGCAAGCTCTTCGCGCAACGTGCCCAGCACCGCGTCAATTCCCACCTCTGGACGTTTGAGCAGTTGTGCCCAGGTCAAACCCGCGGTTGCCGTCTGCTCGCCGAAGCCCGCCGCCTGCAGCCGCTCGCCATCCACCTTGCGCGTGGTCAGGAGGTTTTCGAGCGCCTTCATTCTTGCTTGTTTCTTCTCGTACTCCGCCCAGGCCTCGTCATCGATCAGCCCCAGCCTCCGCCCATGCGGTGTCAGCCGCCGGTCGGCGTTGTCGATGCGCAGGTGCAGCCGGAACTCGGCCCGCGAAGTAAACATCCGATACGGCTCGTTGGTCCCCTTCGAGATCAGGTCGTCGATCAGAACCCCCGTGTATCCTTCGCTCCGATCCATCGTGAACGGTGGCTCGCCTTTGAGCCAGAGCGCAGCATTGATGCCGGCCATGATCCCCTGGCAGGCCGCCTCTTCATAGCCGCTCGTCCCGTTGATCTGCCCGGCCAGATAAAGTCCGTCCATGCTCTTCACCCGCAACGTGCGATCCAGTTCCGTGGCGTCGATGCTGTCATACTCAATCGCATAGCCGGGCCTGAGTAACTCGGCCTGATCGAGGCCGGGAATCGAGTGCACAATCTGCCACTGTACCTCCATCGGCAGCGAGGTCGACATGCCGTTGATATAGACCTCGTGCGTGTGCAGCCCTTCCGGTTCCAGAAAAAACTGGTGCTGTGTCTTGTCGGGGAACTTGACGATCTTGTCTTCAATCGACGGGCAATAGCGCGGCCCGATCCCCTCGATCCGCCCCGAGTACATCGCAGAACGATGCACATTCTCGCGGATGATGCGCAGCGTCTCCGGCGTCGTGAAGGCAATGTGGCAACTGATCTGCGGCTGTACGATTTTCTTTGTCCTGAAGCTGAATGGCGTCGGCTCCTCATCGCCCTTCTGTTCTTCAAAAGCCTCCCAGCGAATCGTCCTTCCATCCAGCCTTGGCGGTGTTCCCGTCTTCAGCCTGCACGTTCTCAATCCCAGTGCGCGCAGCGCCTCGCCCAGCAGCACAGATGCCGGCTCTCCGCTGCGGCCCGCAGGGTACTGTTCCTCGCCGCAGTGGATCAGCCCATTCAAAAACGTTCCCGTCGTAATAATCGTCGCTCCGGCCAGCAGTTGCCGCCCGTCGCGCAGCTTTAAGCCGAGAACCCGCCGTTTCTCCCTAGTCCCTAGTCCCTCGTCAATCACCAGATCGACGACCTCGGCTTGCCGGATGTGCAGACCTGCCTGCCCTTCCAGCACCTCGCGCATCTTCACGCGATAGAGCTGCTTGTCGCACTGCGCCCGCGGACTCCACACCGCCGGGCCTCGGGACGAATTGAGCAGCCGGAACTGAATCCCCACCGCATCGGCCACCTCGCCCATCACGCCGCCCAGCGCGTCCACTTCGCGCACCAGGTGCCCCTTGGCCACGCCGCCCACCGCCGGATTGCAGCTCATCTGCGCAATCAGGTCCATATTCATGGTGATCAGAGCCGTCTTCAGCCCCATCCGCGCCGCAGCCATCGCCGCCTCGCAGCCTGCGTGTCCCGCGCCCACCACCAGCACATCGTATTGTTCGGTAAAAGCCATCCACCACCATTCTACGGACTCCGCCAACTCGCCAACCCGCGATCCCGCGCAGCGGTGCAAACTTGCTGTCTTTGAAACAGAAATCCCCGCCACCCATCACTGTATCGTCCGCCCACGCAACAGCCTCACAGACCCTCCTCTATAATGTTGCCGTCCCTCAAATCATCAGGCAGGTCGTCATGAACCTCTGTGAGTGCGGAAGCTCGGTTCAGCCCGGAAGCATGCGCTGCCCCCGCTGCTCTGCCCTTTACGCTCTCGATCTCGAAATGAACGCCACCGAGGCCGAGATCAGAAGATCCTATCGCCTCCTCGTCAAGGTCTGGCACCCGGATCGTTTTCAAAACGACGAGAAGCTGAAGGAGGCGGCGGAGATAAAGCTCAAGGCGATCAACTCAGCCTTTGAATTCCTCACCTCCACCACCGACGAGCGAGGCCCATGGCGGCCCCCGTCGCGTCCAGCCACTGAAGATGCGCCATCGCCTTTCCAGGCTCAATCCGCAACCGGCGACTCCGCTTCAACTCAGCCCTCAGCCGGCGCGCCAATCCCGGTCGTGATGCCGGATCTGACTCCTCGTTCGCGGCTCTGGCCTGCGCTCAAAATCGGCTTCAAAGCCGTGGCCGTTCTCTTTGCACTTCTTCTTTGCAGGTATCTCTGGATCGCCTTCGACGCTCCCGACCCCACAGGCGGCGATGTGGCGCGAGTCTACGACAAGGGCAAGCAATCGATCCTCAAAGGGACAGAAGGGCCAAGAGCCAGATTCCTCAACGCCATTGAGCGGGACTGGCACCGAATCGTTCCGTACAGCTCCACGCCCGATCTCTCAGAGACCCAGCAGCCCGCTCCGTCTGCTGGCCAGCAACCCGAGCAGGCCGCTCCGCAGAAAACAACCACCTCGCGCACCGATCGGACTGCGACCGCCACAAAGCTCCTGCCCTACATCACCGTCGGCTCAACCAGAGACGAAGTGCTGGCTCAGCAGGGAACTCCCACCGCATCCACTGAAGACAAGCTCGTCTACGGCAAGTCGGAGCTCTATCTCAAAGGCGGCGCCGTCGCCGGTTGGCGCATCGATCCCGCATCCCCCATCCGAGTCAAGCTCTGGCCCTCGACAGCCGTCGACCCCAGCCTTACCTTCTACTCCATTGGCTCAACAAAAGATGCTGTGCTCAAAGTTCAGGGAACGCCAACGGCATTTACCGAAGACAAGTTCGAATACGGCAAGTCGGTCGTCCTCTTCCGCAACAACCGCGTCGTCAGTTGGAAGGAAGACCCCGACTCAATCCCGCTCTGGGCCAGATAGCCAGCCACCTCTGTTAGCGTCGGTTGCGTGGATGCGTTTTGAAAAGGCTCGGCTTGACAGGCTGCGGAATAACTTCCCCGGAGCCTCCAGAAGCGTTAGGGCACGGCTTTAGCCGTGCCGCAAACGCAACTAAATAAAGGATGGGCTTTAGCCCCTGAGGCATGTTTTTTGAATCCTTAAAAAGGGCCTACGCGAATAGCTCTTGTCTCCTGCCTCCAAAGTCCGATCAAAGTCAAAGAAGCTGTTGTTGCTTTTTCAAGTTCGGATTTCTGCTGCACCCAGCCGCAACGCGCCTGCGTCTAATCTTCTAGATGGATGAGTTCGCGGGAGTATAAATCAATGAAAGCTCGATGGACTTTGGCATGGCTCGCGGCATCGGTCTTCTCTCTGGCCGCCGCCGCGCAAGGCAAAGACAGCTTCACCCCCATGGCGATGGACGCAGGCTTTGGCCATCTCGACCTCACCGCGCCAGCCATCGCGCCCGAAGAGATCATCCGCCAGTTTGCCGCCAAAGAGAGTGAATTCCAGCAGGCGCTGAACCACTACACCTACCGCCGCATCGCCCGCGTGCAAACCATCGACGACGACAACAAGGTCGACGGCGAATACTACCAGGTCGACGACGTCACCTTTGACTCCGCCGGCAAGCGCGCCGAGAAGACCGTCTTCGCGCCGGTGAATTCCCTGCAGAGGGTTTCCATGTCGCCCTCCGATCTCCAGGACATCCAGCGAGGTTACCCCTTCGTCCTTACCGCTGAAATGATCGGCCAGTATGACGTGAAGTATGTAGGCCGGCAACAGGTCGACGAAGTCGATTGCTATGTCTTCGACGTGAGCCCCAAGATCATCGAAAAGAAGCAGCGCTACCTGCTCGGCCGCATCTGGGTCGACTCGACCGATCTGCAGATCGTGGTCACCAATGGCCGTATGGTTCCCGACGACACGCGCAAAGGCAATGAAGACTTGCATCCGCCCTTCATGACCTGGCGGCAGCAGGTCGACGGCCACTACTGGTTCCCCGTCTATACCAAGGGCGAGGGCGTCCTGCACTTCAGCGGCGGCTCAGGCTACCCGGCCGAAGATGTCCACATGCGCGACACCATCAAATACACCGACTACAAGCGCTTCGGCTCCACCATGAAAGTCATCTACGAAGGCCAGGACATCACCCCGACCGCACCCCAGCCCGAGACGGCGCAGCCAAAGAAATAGTTTGTGTCTCGTTAGTGCATTTTCGGATTCACTGTAGACTTCCGTGCCCCATCCATTCCGCTTTTTTCTGCGGAATGGGTGGGGAAACTATGAACTTTCGGTCTACACAATTCACGAAAATGCTCTAATCTCCCACTCAATAGAAGAGATATTTCCGCCACCGGTCGTCGCCCCTGCCCAGCATCCGCATGATCTGCCGGCTTGTGTGCAGTGAAAACGGCCGCGGCTCGCGCAGAAGAATCATGTCGTCGATCTCGTGCAGCATCCGGTTGCCTTTCTGCCGATTGCAGCTATGGCAGCAGGCCACTAGATTCTCCCAGGTCGAGTTGCCGCCGCGCGAGCGGGGAATCACATGGTCCAGCGTCAGGTCTCCCGGAGGCAGCACATCGCCGCAATACTGGCAGGTATTCCGGTCGCGCAGCAGAATATTCTTCCGCGACAAAGCCCGCGTCTGGTAAGGGATGCGTCGATACTCCAGCAGCCGGATCACCGAAGGCATGGCGATCCTGCTCCGCTGTGCGTGCAAGGTCATTCCATGCTCCTCTTCGGTGCGCGCCACGCCCTTCAGCACCAGCACCAGCGCCCGCCGCGCGCCGCAGATATTGATCGGCTCATACGATGCGTTCAGCACCAGCACCGGCATCTGCAAGATGTGAGCCGTCTGAACGCTTGCCTGTTCCCCCGCGAAGGCCGCGGCTCTCGCGATCGACTTCTGCTTGCGCGCATGAATCATTGCTTTTCCCAGCGACATCCTTTTTCCCCTCGTTAAAAAGATGATTGGTCGTGCGATGAAAAAATGCTTGCTTCCTGCAAATCCTCTTGGCCTGTTCTTCCTTCCGCCTCGTCAAATCGTCCGGAGTTCACTCGGCGCTGATCCCGCATCCGAGCCCGAGCCAGCGTTGCCACCCACACCGATGCCGCGCCCGCATCCAGCAGCGTTTTGGCCGCGGCCCGCGCCGTCGCTCCCGTCGTAAAAATGTCGTCGATCACAAGCACGTGCTTTCTCATCACCGCCGCTGGATCTGAAACCGTAAAAGCCTTCCGCACATTCAACCGTCTCTGCCGCGGAGTCAGCCCCGCCTGGCTTTGCGTCGCCCGCAGCCTCATCAGCGTCGTCGAGGCCAGCTTGAGCCGCCACTTGGGATGCGACTTCGCCAGCGCGGCTAATGCACAAACCGCCAGCGAGCGCGCCTGATTGAATCCGCGTTCAGAGTGTCTTGTCCGATGCAGCGGCACCGGCACCACCAGCATCTCGCCGGGCGCCTCGTCTGCCAGCTTCCCAATTGCCACGGCCAGCATTCCGCCCAGCCGCCTCGCCGCCCCGTGCAGCCGGTCATACTTCAGCGCATGGATCGCCGCGCGCATTCGGTCTTCGTACGGCCCATAAGAGACCGCCCGCTCAAACGGCGGCGGAGCCAGCCGGCAGCTTCGGCAGAGTCCCGAGTGCAACGAGATCCCAATCGGATCGCCGCAGCGCGAGCACACGTCTCCGCTCTGGGCGGCGAACTCCGTCCAGCAAACCTCGCAAATGGGCACGGAAGAAAGCTGCGGCAGAGGGGAGCCGCAGAGAACACAGGGGGCAGGGAAGAGGGCACAACTCACGGCGTCTATGGGACTTCGCAGCACGCGAGCGACAGCGCGCCAGCGGGAAGTCTCAGAGGGTGGAACGTCGAACGTCAGTGAACCGGAGTCCCTGCGGAAGACGCACCTCACTTCAAGGCCGGCGCAACGGCGAACGCGCCGCCTTGGCGACAGTATACTCGGAGCGCGCCGTGGATTCCATGAATTTCCCCTCCAGAGCTCTCCCGGCGCCCGCCGCAACAATTGTGCGGTTCAAGTTTGGCGCTGCAAGTGGGGAGTTGGTATACTAATTCAGTTGTTGCAGACGACTGTTCGTGGACGCCCACTCTTCTCCGGCCCAGCCGGAATCCGCGCCGGAAATTGCAACGCGAAGTTTGCACTGAGGCCAGATAGCTCAGTGGTAGAGCGCGGCCCTGAAAAGGCCGGCGTCGGCGGTTCAATCCCGTCTCTGGCCACCACTCCTTCGACTTCCCCAAAAAAC
>Ga0302321_100000449_pt1 | contig 35839 bp, 17 predicted proteins | sample Fen_T0_1_FD_202505 | JGI IMG/M metagenome (GOLD analysis project Ga0302321, IMG submission 202505) | Peat permafrost microbial communities from Stordalen Mire near Abisko, Sweden - Fen_T0_1 | ecosystem: Environmental > Terrestrial > Soil > Wetlands > Permafrost | place: Sweden: Abisko... | reverse complement strand
CTATCTGGACGGCACTTTGGTAAACAACACAGCCTTTACCGGCTCCCAGAGCGGCAACGGCCGTGACGTGCTGCTCGGCGGGGCGCCTGATTACACCGCTCCTTCGGGGCGTTACTGGGCCGGAAGCCTGGCGCAGGTGGCGTTCTTCACGAATGCACTTTCCGCGACCAACATTTTGCAGCTTTACAATGTGGCTGGAATATTGCCTTTCATCGCCACCCAACCTGTTTCGGCCAGCGTGAATGCTGGAGCGTCATTTACCAACAGCCCGATCATCGGGGGCAGCAGCCTGGTTTATCGGTGGTATCAAAACGGCGCGCCGCTCACCGCCCAGACGAACGCCAGCCTGGTGCTGAATCCAGTGCTGGCCACGAGCGGCGGCAATTATTATGTCGTGGCCACCAACACCAGTGGGGCGGTGACCAGCTCTATCGTTACCCTGACGGTGTACACCTCGCCGCAAGTCACTCAGCAACCCACCGCGGAATATGTGCTGTTCACCGGCGGCAGCGCCAGCTTCGCAGTGATTGCTTCCGGCGCCCAGCCGCTAAATTATTTTTGGAAGTCAAATGGAGCGGCTCTGACTGCTGCGACCAATTCGAGTTATATGCTGACCAATGTGCAAGTCAGCGCGAATTATTCTTGCGTAGTCAGCAACTTCCTCGGCTCCGTCACCAGCAGCGTGGTCGCCGTTACTGTATTCGCAACTCCGGCAGAGTTCTATCCGCAGTTCGTTTTGGTGGATAAACCGGTTGCCTTCTGGCGCCTGGACGAGCCGGACAATGGCCTAGGCAATTACAACGCCGGCGTGGTTGCTCATGACTATTGGGGCGGCCACAACGGCATTTACACCAATGCTGAGCTGGGCCAATCCGGTTATCCCGCCACGCCCGCCGACCCTGATGTTTCAGCGATGTTTGGAAGACAGGTGGATAGCGACAGTGATGTGTCACAAATTTCCGGCATAGATTTTGGCATCACCAATGGCGGGAACGCCGCCTTGTCGGTGGAGGCTTGGGTGAACGCTCCTGCCAATCAGAGTCATGATGGCGGTATCATCACCAAAGGCACCGGTGCCGGCGGTGAACAATTCAATCTGGATACCGGCGCCGCAAACTATGCCTTCCGCTTTTTCGTCCGCGATGCTGGCGGCGGCGTTCACTTGGCCAACAGCTCGGTGGTTCCGGACGGCAACTGGCACCATCTGGTTGGCGTTTGCGATCAGACCAACGGCAAGGTGTTCCTCTACATAGACGGCGTGCTCAACGCCAGCGCCAACATTACGGCTGGCAGCGGCCTGCTGAGTTCTGTAAACCCCGTCAGCATTGGCGCCCGTCAGGGCGGGGCCACCGGCGCTTACGACCAGCAGTACTACGGGAACATTGACGAGGTGGCGATTTATAATTATGCCTTGTCAGCGGCCCAAGTGGCGACCCATTACAGTGGCATAGGCTTGGCACCTGTGATTTTGCAAGGTCCAAAGGACGCCACGGCCAATGCGGGCAGCAGTGCCACGTTCACAGTGGTGGCCCAAGGAACAAAGCCCGCCTACCAATGGTTTGATGTGACCGGCGGTTTCCCCGGTACCCCGTTGACCGGCAAGACCAATGCGACGTTAACCTTGTCAGGTGTAACCATTGCCCAAAATGGCAATCTCTATGCCGTCTTGATAACCAACAGCTACGACCAGGTCACCAGCGCGGCCGCCCAACTCACAGTTCTGGCTGGACCGCCCGTGATTCAAACGGATATTTCACCGCTGAACGTGAAATCTCTCGTGGGAGTTCAATTTAGCTACACCTTGACCGTAAGCGGCACGGTTCCCATTCATTATCAATGGTATCAGGATGGCATTCCGGTTGGATTAAACGCCAACGCCTATACCGTCACCGTGCTGGCGGGCACCCATACCTACAGTTGTTATGTCACCAACATCAGCGGCGCCGTCAGCAGCAGCACGGCCACGGTGGTAAGTATCGCAGTAACGGATAGCGGCACCAACACCGGCTCCAGCAGCACCACCTTTGCGGTGAACTTCATGAATGCCGCCAACGCCGTGTATTCGACTGACAATGGGGCCAACTGGACCAATGAGGTTTATCGAGGGCTGGGGGCCTTTTCCGATCATCCGGCCAATACCAATTGGAATGGTTTTGGCAAATTTCCGAACGGTTATCTGCCGGCGTTTGATTCAACCACAGCGCCGCAGGTGACATCGGATGGAATTTATACTCCTATCACCTTGAATCTGGTGTATGGCTTTGACAGTGGTTCGCTCGCTTATGGCCCAGGCATGACCGGCAACACAGGACCAGGGGAGCCGTCATTTATTCTGGGCAATTGCGCTGTCGTGAATGGCAGCAATCCGGGGGTTGGCACCTCCGCCAATCCCTTGGGCGGCATCACCCTGAACCACGTTCCCGCCGGCACTTACAACCTGTATCTCTATAGCGCCAATGTGGACAACGGCCGTGGTGGCGTGTTCAGCTTCACCAGCGGTGGCGCGCTGGGCGGAATCAACACGGTTCTCAACGACACCAATGGTGCTCCGGCCAGCAACTTTGTTTATGGCGTGACATATGTCATCTTCACGAATGTAGCGCCCGATGCCAGCGGAGTGATTAGCGGCACCTGGGGGACGGTTTCCAATCCCAAAAGCGGCCTCACCGGTGAAGGCAATTTCAACGGATTGCAGCTTATCCGCCTTTCCGGACCGTTGGTGGTCACCGTGCCGACACTTGCAATCCATGCCGCCGGGAATCAGGCCATCGTGACCTGGCTCCCGGCTGGTGGCACCCTGCAATACTCAACGAATGTGGCTGGTCCTTATTACAACCTGGATGGGATTAGTTCTCCCTACACCAATATCGTCACGGAGAAACAGGAGTTTTTCCGGGTGAAAGTGCCTTAGCCATCACGGTCTAAGCGAAGTGAATTCAATTCACCGGCCCGGATGCAACCGGGCCGGTGTTTCTTTTTGGCGCAGTCGTTTTTGCAATAAACAGGAGGATTGAGCCGTATAAAAACCGGAAGATGCCATTTTCACCGTGTAAAAATCGACGCTTTTTTGCCGCGGTTTTTTAAATCAAGGCAAGACCCGACACCGGCTTAAGGCGTTAGTCTTCGTTCTTATCAGGCTTTTGCTCGGCCATCTTGGTATTGAAATAGAGCAAGGCCGCTTCGGTGCGTGAATTCACGTGTAATTTTCTAAAAACCCGTTTGAGGTGGGTGCAGACGGTTTCGTAACTCATGTCCAGGTCGGCGGCGATCAATTTATTGGAGTGTCCCCTGGCCACGAGTTGCAGAATTTGCTCTTCCCGTAGCGATAAATTCACGGACACGTCCTTGCTATTTGAATTTTCGCGAAATGACTCAATCAGCCGGCGGGCGATCTGGCTGGTCATGGGCACGCCGCCATTGAGTACTTCCAACAAGGCCCTTCGCAAATCGGATGGCTTGGTACGTTTTAGCAAATAGCCATCCGCACCGGCTTTTAGCGCCATGAACAACAGTTCCTGATTGTCCATCGCGGTAAGAATGACGATTTGAACCTCGGGCAGCTTGCGCTTGAGCCGGGCCAGGCATTCAATGCCCGACATACGCGGCAGGAAAATATCCATCAATACGACATCGGGTTGCTTTGGTGGAATGACGGTCAACGCCTCCTCGGCGGACATGCAGGAGCAAACGCATTGAAATTCGGGAAGTAAATTGATCAGCCGGGTCCAATTTTCGCGGACTTTCGGTTGATCCTCGACCAAAGCAACCCGGATCGGATGCTTCGCGGAGGAAGAAACTTGTTTGTCGGCCGGTTTTGGGTTTGGGTCCTTGGGGTGAGTCATAAATTTCAGCATTGCGACTGCTTTTCATTTTTGCAGCGGGCGGTCAACCGTGCGGTTTGGGCCATTTGCGCCGGTATAACGTAGCATCGGGAAAGTCATTTTTTGAAGAGTGAAAATCGGCGTGGACGCTCCAGCGGAATGCTAAATTGGATGCGACAACCCTCGCCGGGTTGGCTGACGATGAGACAAATCCCGCCCAGTTCGCACATTCGGCGCGATAGATTTCGCAGGCCGTTGCGTCCCGGTTTGATGGTGGCCGGATCAAAACCCCGGCCGTTATCCTGAACGACCACAATGAGGTGCTGACGTTGCCGCTCGATTTTCAGCGTCAACGCGGTGGCCCCAGAATACTTTACGGTATTGTTCAGGGTTTCCTTGATGGCCATCAGGAGGCTGCGTCGAAGCGGCAGATCGGCTTCGGCACCGAGCAACTTGGGATCAACCTCAAAGACGCAGGCAATGGCGGAATGTTCCAAGTATTTGCCGGCGTAGTCACAAATGTAATCGGCAAAGTGCTGCAGCGTGTCCAGCCGGGGGTTGAGCGCCCAAAGGATTTCATCAATGCTGGACAGAACTTTGCGGGCGTCATCGCAAATCTCGCCCAGTTGAACCCGGGTCTTTGAATTTTCCGGCAGATCCTCCTTGGCGACTTCGCCATTGAGCACCAATTGGGTGATGCGGGAACCGATGTCGTCATGGACATCCATGGCGATGCGCGCGCGTTCGCGCTGCAACAACCAGCGTTCCTTTTGGTGAAGTGCAAGCTGGGCGACGAGAAAGAAAATGATGAGCAAGCCTAGTGCGCAGAGGGAGGCAAAGGTGATTTGAAACCATGGCTTTTGCCAGAAAGGGACATGAACTGGCTGCAGGGGGGGGCCGCCTTTCAGCACTTCGGGAGCCAGTCCCCAGGGCGGCTGCCCGAGTTCCCCCACCACGGTGGCGGGCCGCCAGTTGCTGGAAGGCGTTTTCAGGCTTTCCCAATGCGGGGTGGGTTGCGGCACCACGAGCCAATTGGGATCGGACCGGATTTCAAGGGGATCTCCGTTTTCAAAGTCGACGTGCAGGCCGAAAATCATCCCCGCCGCGGCAAAGGAATTGTACGCTTTCACCGTCAGGACGTGCCGGCCGGGGGTCAGCAGCAGGGTCACATCATATTCCCAGTATTCCCGCCATTCGGCCATGCGGCCAATCAACTGCCCGTCCAGGAAAAGGGAGTATTCATTGTCCGCCGACATGATCAGCAAAGCATTGGCAATCCTTTTATTTGGAGGGATTTCGAATGACCGCCAGAAACAGCAGGTTTGTTGATCGAGTGTGTTTGTATCCCAAATCCAAGAGCCCAGGAAATCGAGACTGTTAGGCGCGTAGGTGTTGGCCAGTGCGGTCGCGAGCGGTTGGTGGCCGGAAGAGGTTTCTGGCGGCGGTGTTTGGGAGGCTATGCCAGCCAAAATTATTTGCGAGTAGCCATTATAACCGCTTTTTGAAGCCGGGCTGGTAAAATCGAATCTGACGGCGGCCACGTTGGTGGCCAGCGCACCGGCCGCCGGCCGCAGCATCACGCGCGTGGCGGACTGCAGGCTGGCAGGATTGGCAGGGTCGTAATTAACACTTCCCAGCCGGACGAAAATCGCCGGGGCCCCCACGGTGGAGTAATACACGGTGTAGGCTTGCTGATCCCGGCCATTGCTCGCCCAGCCACCGTAGACCGTGATATTCGTCAGATCATAACCGGTGGGAGATCCGTTCAGCAGATATGTCATGGACGAGCACGCGCGGAATAAATTGCCGCAGGTGAGATAGTTTGTGCTGGTGGAGATGACGGTGCCGCTAATTAATCCGTTGGTTATCAGCGCGAGGGTGCCGGCATTGCCATCCGTCAACCGGCCGGCAGCACGCCCCGGGGCCTCCAGGCTGAAATTACCGCTGACCCGGCTGGGCAAACAACCGGCGATGAGGCTGTGGTTGGTCGTGATGCTCCAGGTGGGAGTGAAACTGGTCATGGCACCCAGTCCGGTTTGAGCGGCGACGACAGTGACGAGGTTGTCCACCGCCACCGGCAGGCGGTCAACCACGAGTGGCCGGGCAGACGTATAAGTAATCTGGTCGCGGTCGGTGGCATTGACGGCTTTAAGCCGGTAACCAGCGGTATCAGCAATTTGCAGGTTGGTGAGGGTCAGCGTGGTGTTGGTAGCTCCGGGAATGTCAGATACCCTCGTTCCAAGGATTTGCTGCCATTGAAATATGCTGGCCGGGACATTGCTAAAAACCGCCCTAAAAACAACTTCGCCGCCAACCATATCAAAGGCGGTGGTGGGAACCGTGTCTTGGATAAGCAAAGGGGTTGAAAAGTAATTGTCCGCGGCATCTGATTTCCCCCCCATTTCTTCACCATTACAGACGAGGCCGATGGAAGTGATTCCCAGGAACAAGAATATTACCATGACTGACCAGCCCTGCCGCAGCCATGAATTGTTATGGTCTAAAGTCATCCTGGGTCTCAAAGGCTTGGCATCGCTTGGCTGCATTCAAAAGGATGCAGATCCGCATGATTTAAATTCAATGGAAGCCATTTCGTCAAGGCGGCCTCCAACATCATAGGATGCAAAGCAATTGGGGACCACCGCTTCGTCTGCCTGGTTATAAATATGAAACTTACCAACCTGGGAAAGTGGTGAAAAGCAATTTAGCACGAAATTCTGATGAAAAGACCGGGGCAAGGCGGCGAGGAAGTGTCCCTTATCTTGGGGACAGCAGGGTGCCTTGATTGTGGGACTTTAACGACTCGTGATTCGTGATAACTTAGAATTCATCAAACCCATATTATAAATTTACCCAAGCAGCATTTCCTTCAGCCATATTTGCGAAATTTTTTCCAAACGTAAAAAACCTACGAAAATCAGATTGTTTATGACCACACTTAACCTTTCAAAATGGAAAATCGCGGCGGGACTTGCGCTGGCCTGTCTGGCTCGCCTGGACGCACAAGCAGCGAGCATCACCTGGGGGCCGACGGGGACGTTCACGGACAACACGGTGCTGGCGCTGGCCGGAGCCGTGTCCAATGAGGTTTACGGCGTGGACTTTGGCGGGTCAGGGGTGCAAACGACCGCGAATGGCTACAGCTTTGCCGATTATGCGGTTTCCGGGCACATGAGCATCGCCGGCAGCGGTTTTGGTCTTTTCGGGGGCTATCTGACGGGTGGGGCAACGACAGGTGATGGCGCCCTCGACAGTCTTTTAACCTACGGCCTTTATGGGGGATCGGCCAATACGGGGACCTTGAATAATTTGACGGTGGGGCAGGCTTACACGGTGCTGGTACTGCTGGCTGATACGCGTGGAGGCTCGGCTGGTCCGTTCACGACGTTTAGTGTGACGGACGGTGTGACTACGAGTCCCACCCAGTTGTTTGAGTTTGCCAACGGCTCGCCATCGGTTGGGGGTTATATCTTGGGAACGTTCACGGCCAACGCCACGACCCAGGCGCTCACGGTGCGAAATGGCGGCGCCAGCCAATACAATGCCATTCTTCTGGTTAAGAACCCACCGCCGCTCGTGGCCTTGCCCCTTTTAATCTCGAACATTCAGCCAGCTTCCGCAGTGGCGGGCGTCGGTGGCCAGGCGGCATTTACCGCCGCCTTCAGCAATTCACCGCCGGTCAGCCTGCAATGGCAGTTCATCAGTGGTGGCGTCACCAATCCGGTTTCCATCGCCAACGCCGGTGTGGTCACGGTGACCAATAATGGCGTGGTCGTTTCGACCTTGACGTTCAGCAACCTGCAACTGACCAATGCCGGTTCCTACCAGCTTAAAGCAGTTAATGCGACCAACAGTTCCGGCGTGGCTTACACCATAGCGGCACGCCTGAACGTCGCGCCGCTCATTTTCTGGACCGCCACCGGCACCTTCACTGACAACTCAGTGCTAGCCCTGGCCGGTGCCGTGGCCGATGAAGTTTATGGGGTTGATTTCGGTGGTTCGGGGCTGCAAACGACGGCCAACGGCTACAGCTTTGATGACTATGCCGCTACCGGCAACATGAGTGTGAACACAAATAACCCGGGCACGGGTCTCTATAACAATTATTTGCCGGCGGGTTCCACGGGTGATGGCTCCTTGGACTATGTTTTAAATTTCGGCCTATATGGTGGGGTGGGTAACACCGGCACATTGAACAATCTGACGGTGGGGCAGACATATAAAGTCCTCGCCCTCCTGGCGGACACGCGGACTGGTGCGGGTGCGCAGAATCCGGGCAGCGCCTGTTATGGCACGGAGGGCGTGTTTGCCGGCCCGGCCCAACCATTCGTGTTTCCCAATGGCAGCGACGCGGTTGGCGGCTATGTTTTGGGAACATTTACGGCGGTGGCTACGAACCAGCCCTTCTCGCTGGTGAGCCAATCGATCTTTGGGAATTATGGTAATTCCCAATATAATGCGATCCTCGTGGTGAAATCCACGCCCCCGGTTTTGCCTCCAATTTACCTGGCCGCAAACACCGCGCCTGCCTCCGCCTCGGTGGCCGAAGGCAGCCAAGCGGTTTTTACCGCCGCGTTCCTCAATTCTCCGGTGGTCAACCTGCAGTGGCAGGTCATCATCAACGGGATGACCAATAACATCAATGCCGGGGTCGTGAATGTGACCAACCTCGGAATCGTGACTTCGACGCTCACGCTCGCCAATCTGCAAGTCGCGCAATCGGGCGCCCAATATCGACTGAAAGCGATTAATGCGACGAACAGTGCGGATGTCGCCTACAGCACGCCCGCTTCGCTGACGGTTGTGCCAACGATCACCTGGGGTCCCACGGGGACGTTCACGGACAACACGGTGCTGGCGCTGGCCGGAGCCGGGTCCAACGAAGTTTACGGCGTGGATTTTGGCGGGTCAGGGGTGCAAACGACCGGGAATGGCTACAGCTTTGCCGATTATGCGGTTTCCGGGAACATGAGCATCGCCGGCAGCGGCTTTGGTCTTTTCGACGGCTATCTGGCCGGTGGAGCGACCACCGGCGATCCCGCCCTGAACAATCTGCTAACGTTTGGCCTTTATGGGTCGTCGGCCAATACGGGAACCTTGAATAATTTGACGGTGGGGCAGGCTTATACGGTGCTGGTGCTGCTGGCGGATACGCGCGGTGGCTCGGCTGGTCCATTCACGACGTTTAGTGTGACGGACGGTGTGACCACCAGTCCCAGCCAGTTATTTGAGTTTGCCAACGGCTCGCCATCGGTTGGGGGTTATATCCTGGGAACTTTTACGGCCACCGCCACGACCCAGGCGCTCACGGTGCGAAATGGCGGCGCCAGCCAGTATAATGCCGTTCTCTTGGAAAAAGGCAGCCTGGTCGTTACGCCCACGCCACCGGTACTTGCTGCGCCAAAGGTTTTGGCTAGCAACCTGATCCTGACCGGTACCGGCGGCACGCCGAACCGCGGGTACACATGGCTGAGCACAACCAATCTGTCCACTCCGATCAACTGGATCACAAATACCACCGGCACGCTGGATGGCACGGGATCATTCTCGAACGCCATCCCGATCAGCACGACCTCCCCGGCCAGTTTCTTCCGGCTGCGGCTGCCATGAGGTGGGGCTGGCTCATAATCTCAAACGCCCTGGGACCCGGGTCTCAGGGCGTTTGGTACATATAATGGCCGGATTGAGTTTGCTTATAGCCGTAATTTTATGATTAATAAATATCCGCAGAAAAGTTTTCATCGAGCCGATCGTCAGAGGGGCGCCGGGTTCACTTTGATTGAACTGCTGGTGGTCATTGCCATTATTGCCATTTTAGCGGCGATGCTACTGCCAGCGTTGTCCAAAGCCAAACAGAGGGCGCAGGGTATCAGTTGCATCAACAATCTGAAGCAACTAACCATCGCGGGTATGGTATACGCGGGTGAATTCGCCGACGCCATTTGTCCCAATATCCCCGGATCGACGACGGGCTGGGTGGCGGGAGATGTGAGCGGCAGGGGTTTTAATCCCACTGACGTGACCAATCTGGCGCTGATCCAAGCGTCTGTGCTATATCCTTATAATCAATCCACCGCCATCTATCACTGCCCCAGTGACATTGCCGCCGTACGCATCCAACTTGTGCCCCAGGTCCGGGTACGAAGTTATTCACTTTCCGGCATGATGGGGAATGATGGCAGCGGAGGAGCGATTCAGCAGAATTATCATCCTAATGTCGCTTCAAACCTGAAATTTTCACACATCAAAACGCCCGGTCCATCCGATGCCCTGTTCTTTTTGGATGAATCCGACAGCCCGAATTTAAACAACTGCAGTATTGACGATGGTTTCTATCTGGACAGCGCCGAGGGCGCTCCGGTTAACGGGGGTTTGAACCAATGGGGAAACTGGGTCGCCAGCCGGCACGGCAATGGCGGAGATTTTTCCTTTGCCGACGGACACGCGGCCTTCCATAAGTGGGTGGAAGGAACGACTCAAAACTTGAGTTTGTGGTGTGCAGGCATTGGCGGCGGGACCGCCGTGCCCACGCCCACCAAGGACCAGGATCTGTTATGGGTAAGGCAGGGCATGTATTCAAATCAACAATAACTTTTGGCCAAAAGGCCGAGTCGAGTAGACTTATTTAATAATGAAACAATTTTATCCGAAATGCATTGGGCTGACGCTGGCCACAATGTTGACTTTTTCGGCGGCGGCCCAAGGAATATTTCCGACGAATCTGCAATGTGAAGCCAAATCCAATCCCCTTGGTTTGACTGAGACCAGCCCACGCATGAGTTGGCAGGACGTGGCAACGGCTCAAGGGGCGCGCGGGCAATATCAGTCGGCGTACCAGATTCAGGTCGCCAGTTCGTGGCAGCAATTGACCAGCAATCAGGGAGACTTGTGGGATACCGGTCCGGTGGCGACGAATCAGACGGCCCAAATTCCCTATGGCGGCGCCACCCTGGCCACGGATCAAGCCTGCTATTGGCATGTGCGGGTCTGGGACGGGACGGGGCAGACCTCGCCTTGGAGCGCCCCCGCCTATTGGTCCATGGGGATGCTGCTCACCAACCGCACCGTCAGCCTGGCGCAAATCACCTGGATTGCCCAGGGGACATTTACCAACAACTCGGTGCTCGGTCTTGTGGGCGCACCTTCGGATGAAGTTTATGGCGTGGACTTCGGCGGCTCGGGTGCCAAGACCGTCAACGGCTTCACTTTCACGGACTATGCCACTTCCGGAAACATGAGCATCGCTGGCAGCGGGTTTGGACTCTACAGCGGTTATCTGACGGGCGGCGCCACCACCGGTGACGCGGCCTTTGATAGTTTGTTGACGCATGGTCTGTATGGCGGATCGGGAAACGCAGGCATGCTGAGGAATTTAACCATTGGTCAGACCTACAAAGTAATGGCCCTTCTGGCGGACACACGCGGCGGCGCGGCGGGCGGCAGCACCGTGACCGTCAATGACGGGGTGGCTGACAGTCCGGGGCAAACGTATGCTTTTGCCGGCGGCAGCCCCGCGGTGGGCGGGTACCTTATCGGCACTTTCACGGCCACCGCCACGAACCAGAACTTCACCATTAAAAACGGCCCCAACCCCAATACTCAATATAATGTGGTTCTTTTGGTGAAAAGCACCGGCACGATCACTGCGCCTTCCACCACATTGACGCAAAGCCAATGGACCGGGCAGTGGATTGGCCGGGATGATGCCCCAGCGGTGATTTCCGCTGCGCCGACTTCCAAAACTTATCTGGCGGCGACGCACGTGCGGAAGGATTTTAGCCTGTCGCAACTGCCGACGCGCGCCATCTTGTATGTGACAAGTTTGGGATTGGTGGAACCGCATCTCAACGGTGCGAAGGTGGGCAACGATTATTTTGTGCCGGGCTGGACTGATTACACCAAGCGTGTTTATTACCGTGCTTACGATGTGACCCCGCTGCTCCAGCAGGGGGCAAACACCTTGGGTGCGATTCTGGGTGACGGGTGGTTCCGCGGCAACATCAGTATTCTCGGCCAGAATTATTACGGCACAAAAACCCGCCTCTGCGCCGAGTTGCACCTGGCGTACGCCACGGGAACCAATCAAACCATCGTCAGTGATTCTTCCTGGACCGCCGGTTTCGGCCCCATTCAGCAAAGCGACATGCAGGCGGGGGAACAATACGATGCGCGGCTGGAAGTGCCCGGTTGGGATGCGCCCGCATTTACCAACGCGACCTGGAATTTCGTAACGACCGGAGCGCAGGTTGCGCCGCTGATCGTTGCCGCTCCCGCTGAGCCGGTTCAGGCTGATCGGGAAATTGTTCCCATTGCCATCACGCAGCCGCAAGCCGGTCGGTACGTTGTGAATTTTGGCCAAAACTTCGCGGGCTGGGTGCGGCTGAAAATCACGAACCAGCCGGCCGGCAGCACCATTGTGATGCGTTTTGGCGAATGGCTGAATGCCGATGGCACCGTATTCCGGGATAATCTCCGCTCGGCGGCGGCCACGGATACTTATATTTGCAAGGGTGGCGGCGTGGAGATTTGGGAACCGCACTTTACTTATCATGGGGCACAATATTTGGAGGTGACCGGCCTCACCCAGGTTCCCACCACGAACACCTTCACCGGGGTGGTGGTTCGCTCCCGGCTCACGGAGGCTGGCTCCTTTCAATGCTCGGATGCCCAGATCAACCACATCTGGACGAGCATGCTCTGGACGATGCGCGCCAACTACTTTGACATCCCCACCGATTGTCCGCAGCGTGACGAACGCATGGGTTGGTGCGACGGCACGGAAGTAATGCGCTCCGGCATGTTCGCCATGCAAGGTGAAAGCTTCTTCAGCAAATGGTATCAGGACATGGTGGATGGCAAACTCGACGCCACGACTTTTCCGCAAATGGCGCCGACGCCCCACAAGGATTTTGGATTTGCGTCCGGCTGGTCGGATTGTGGCATATTCGTCCCGTATCTGGTTTATCAAACGTATGGTGATACGAGGCTCGCAAGCCGATTTTATGCCGACATGCAAAGTCACCTGCAACATTACGCCGCGACCGCGATCAACTACATCGGCCAGAGCGGAAGCTATGGCGACTGGCTCGCGGTGGACGGTTCAACTCCGGGAACGCTGGTCTCGACCGCCTTCTACGCGCGCTGTGCCAGCGACATGGCCGAACTTGCCCAGGCGTTGGGTAAAACGGCCGACGCCGCGGCGTATCGGCAGTTGTTCACCAACATCTGCACCGCTTTCCAGACGAATTTTGTGACGGCTGACGGCACGGTGGGTTCAGATTCCGAAAGCGGCTATGCGCTGGCGCTCAATTTTAATCTGCTCACCCCAGCCCAACGCGACCAAGCGGCGACGAAACTGGCGGCGGCCGTCCAAGCGCAAGGCGGGCATCCTTCGACCGGCATGAATACGACCTACATGTTGTTGCCGGCTTTGACCAGCATTGGCCGCAGCGACCTTGCTTATCAAATGCTGGCTAAAACGGATTATCCATCATGGGGTTACATGCTGGGACTGGGAGCCACGACCATCTGGGAACGGTGGAACAGTGTGAATGCCGATGCCACGGTGAATACCGCCTCCATGAATTCCTTGAACCACGCCAACTTGGGCACCTGCGCCGAGTGGTTCTATCGTGGCATTCTGGGCATTGACCTGCTGGAACCAGGCTTTAGAAAAATCGTCATCGCGCCCCAAATCGGCGGCGGCCTGACTTCGGCGCACGGCGCCTACGATTCCATTCAGGGCCGCATCGCTTCCGCATGGCAGTTGACCAATAATGTGCTCACCCTCAACATAGGAATTCCAGCCAATACCACGGCACAAATTCTTGTGCCCACCACGAATGCCGCCGCCATCACCGAAACCGGCCTGCCGGCGGCCAGTTCGCCCGGGGTCACGTATGTCGGTGTTTCGAACAGCATTGTTGCCGGTGTTTCAACCAGCAGCTATGCCATTTATTCCGTGGGCTCCGGCAATTATGCATTCTCATCACCTTATTCAATTCCTGCCGTGCCGGTGGCTCCCGTGCCACCGTCCATTACCACGACCAATCAGACTGGCGGTGGCAGCGGAACTTTTTATCCCGGCTGGATCATGATGACCAATGGCAGCTTGATTGCCGGTCAGCCGCCCAGCACGGCGGTTGGAAATTTTAGCGAAGAGGCACCCGGCCGCAGTGTCAACTCGCTGACGACCAGCAACAATCTGGGGTTGACGCTGATTAACGGGACATCCGGCACCACGTGCAGCACAAACTATGTCACCTGCGGCAATGGTGGTGAGTCAGGTTCCGTGATTATTTACACGCTTACCGGGTCGGCCAATGGCTATACTCTTACGAACATCACCGTTTATGGTGGCTGGGCGAATAATGGTCGGGATCAGCAGGCCTATACCGTGTATTACTCCACGGTGGCCGCGCCGGCAAATTTCACCTCGCTGGCGGTGGTTCATTACAGCCCGGCGATCGCCAGCGGCCTCCAATCCGCCACCCGGGTGATGCTGACTTCTTCAAATGGAGTGTTGGCGGCCAATGTGGCCGCCGTGAAATTTGACTTTACCAACCCGACCACGCCGAACGGATATTGTGGCTACGCGGGCATCACCCTATTTGGGGCGGCCACCATTGCGCCGGCGGTGCCGGCCAATCTGGCGGCAACGGTTCAAACGCCAAACAGTTTTGTAATCAACATTGGGAGCCTGGTAATCGGCCGGAATTATATGCTCCAGAGCACATCCAATCTGGCCTCGGGCAATTGGACTACCGAAACCAACCTGGTGGCCATGGAAGCAGTGGCAGCTTTGACCAATTACAGCCCAAAAAACGCGCAAACATTCTACCGTCTGGTTGGTTATTAGAGCATTTCCAGCAATGCTGTAGCGATATGGCCAGGGGGGCTGAAAGCCGCGGTCTTTTTGACTTTTGACTTCGTTTTGGCCCGGTCACAGGCCGCGGCGGGCATGCTCCCGGGCCAAAGCCTCGTCAAAAGTCAAAAATCCTCACGCCACATCGCTACATCATTTCTGTCAATGCTCTAGCGGATGCTGTCCTTATTTTTGCCCCCGCCGGCAAGTCGTTATCAATGCCGGCAAATGGATCAGGATTGCAGGTCATGGCGTTCAAGTTTTGCGTGGCATTAGCGGAGTTCGGCAAGTTGAAGCTGAAATCGATCTTTGCTGGAATTGCACATTAAGAGCGGGCGGCGGCAACGCGGTTTCCACGGACGTGGGGTGAAATTCAGCTTTTGCCGGTCAGATCCCGGAAAGCAGGGGAGGGCGATGAAGCGGGGGCGCGGTTCCGTAACGGAGGCGGCTGGATTTTTGCAAACGCCCACTTAAAAAACGCAAAGCTGTTGTTATACGCTCAGCCGCGAGGGAATGAACAGGGTGTCGCCGGCGAGTGGCGGCGGCGGAATCAAGAGGGACTGAGTCAGCGTGACGGCAGGGCCGATTCCTTCGGCGTAGGTCACGGAGCCGCCGACCTGGATATAGCCAGTGTTGGTTTCAGCCCAGAGAAACTGAACCTCCACCAAAAACAGGGTGCCGTGCCGGCCGGTCACCTGGAAGTGCTCGACGTGCCGGGTGTCAGCGAAGGGCACCAGTTTGGCGTAGTAGAGAAAGAGTGAAAGTTTCTCGGTTAAGATTTCGCATGCTTCGGTTTTGTCCATTGGCCACCTCCTTGATTGTAAATTCCTGACTTGGGTCGCAACTGAGCGACGGGACACTTTGGGCAAAAGCCGCCGTGCTTGTCAATGATTTTGCTTAATGTTTGTGATAAGCCAACCCGGCTCAGGCGGAAGCACGGGGGGGCAATGACGAATGACGAAGGACTGGGCGCGGCACGCTGGAACCGGAAGGGCGGTGGATCACCCGGCGGCGCGGGATGTCAAAGCCAGCTTTTGATAAACAAGAGGAAGGCTGGCTGCCGGTAAACCCTTTTGCTGATTGACCGTGCACGCGAACAAGCGACCTTTTTAACAAGGAATGCAACCAGGCGACTGATGGTGGTTATGAATGATCAATCGCCGCTCCATTGATAGTCGTATCCGGCGGGAGGATTGTACGAAACCGCCAGCGAGCCCGGCTGGCTATTCCAATATGTTTTGAGGTAACTGACGTGTCCGTCGACGAAGCTGACCATGTTTTCGGCGTTGTTGAAAAAGCAACTGTTCGGATTGGAAACCGGTTGTTTTGGCTTATGCCATGAATAGGGGAAAAAGGACGAATGTTCGGTGACCAGAACGGTTCTGTCCGGGTGCTTTATTGCGCTCAATTTCTGCCCGGCGATGCCTAAAATGGAGCCGTTCCCAGTGGAGACGGCGGAATTCGTCTTTTCTTTGTTTGTACCATTAAAGGCGTAACTGGAAAAATTTGCGGCCGGGGCCTCGTGACGACCGGTGGGCGAAAACACGGCGACAACCCCGGGCGAAGTCCAGTAGCGGAAGGTATCCGCCGGACAGGCAAACAGTTTGTCCTGAGGCGATGGCGGTCCCGGCAATCCAACATAGCTTTGCACGAGCGTTTTGTAGTAATTAACAATTCGGTTGGTGGTCTGGGTGAAGGGCGAGGTGTCATTCGCATCTTCGGAATACATGCGAATCCCAAGATTGATCTGCCGCAGGTTGCTCGTGCAAGTGATGCGCCGGGCCCTTGCTTTGGCGGTGCCTACAACCGGTAACAGCAGCGCCGCGAGCAGGGCGATAATGGCAAGCACTACCAACAGTTCCACGAGGGTGAAGCCGCGAGCCATTCTGAATTTGCTATTCATAAAAGGTTGGAGGTTCTTTTGTAAATGTAGTGGGCATGCCAGGTGTGGAACACAACAAAGGCAACGCAGCAGACGAGGTAGCAATCGCGAACCAAAATTTCATGACCCCAATAGACTTTGGTAGAGAGCCCAATGCCGAGCAGCCAGAGAGCAGGCGTATAGGCAAGCGAGGTGAATCCAAACCGGTTCAGCACAAATGAACCCTCTTGCCAGGTTACCGCGATCAGCCAGCAACCGCCATAGACCGCGAACCCGAGGAAGTAGAGCGACAGCGCTCCCAACCGGTGCAGGTTGATGCGCATGCAAAACGGCGCGGCGAAGACCACGATTCGGAGGGCGTTTTCCGGCAGAGTTATGGCGGCGGGCACATTCTTCGAGAAGCTGTCGGCCCCAAAAGCCTTTGGCAGACGGGAATAAAGGGCAAGGTTCAGAACCAAGGGAAGGGCCACCAGCCAGCCACCATTGAAGAGGACTTGATTCATGTTAGAGTTTCCGGATTGCCGTTTTGCGCCTGGCCACGATGCAGCCTGAGGCAAACCTATCCACACCACCAGATTGTGTCAATCGCCAGGACGGCGGGGCAATGACGATTGACGAATGACGATTGACGAATGAATGACAATGACAGGGAACGAGCCCCGGCAAACCTGGGCCGATTCAGGCGCATTGGCATCCGCTTTGCTTTGCCTGAGTCATGATGTTGAGTCACAGCCAAAAAGGATTGCGCCACTGTCTGAAAATTGCGCTTTTTGTCCAATTATTAATGGCGCTGGGTACGACCAGCTTGTCGGCGGCTTGGCCGGCCAAGTTGTTTGCCCCTTACGTCGATTTTACCGCCTGGCCGCCTTACGACATCGTTGGTGCCGCCACCAATACAGGGCTGCGTTACGCCACGCTGGCATTCATCGTGGCGGACACGTCGCAAAACGCCGCGACGGCTTCGCCCACGAACCTGCCGGCCTGGGGCGGCTACACGGACTACTCGGCGGCCAGTGGTTATCGCATGAGTGACATCACCCGCTTTCGCTCGTTGGGAGGCGATGTCGTCGTTTCGTTCGGCGGCGCCTCCGGCACCGAGTTGGCGCAGTATGTCACGGATACGAACCGGCTGCTGGCGGCGTATCAGTTTGTGATCAATACTTACAGTGCCACGCGCATTGATTTTGACATCGAAGGAGCGGCTGTGGCCGATCAAGCCTCGATCAAGCGTCGCTCGGTGGCGATGGCGCGGTTGCAAGCCGCCGCCACGGCGGCCGGGCGGACGCTGGATATTTCGCTCACCTTGCCGGTATTGCCCACGGGTTTGGATGGCGACGGCCTCCAAGTGTTGCAATCCGCAGTGACCAACGGCGTCCGGCTGGTCACGGTCAATGTCATGGCGATGGACTATGGCGACAATGCCGCCCCGAACCCGAGCGGTCACATGGGGGATTATGCCTGCCTGGCCGCGACCAACCTTTTCCTGCAGCTCAAATCCGTCTACCAAGCCGCCAACCAGACCAAGACGGACGCGCAACTCTGGCAAATGGTCGGCGTGACGCCGATGCTCGGGGTCAACGATGTGACCACCGAAGTGTTTGACCAAGCCGCCGCGGCCCAGCTCGTGAGTTACGCCAACAGCCGGAATCTGGGGGAGTTGTCCTTCTGGTCGTTGAACCGCGACGAAGTTGGCGGCGCGGGAATAACGCAAACCACCGGACAATTCACCGGTATCTTTTTGTCCTATGGCGGCGGCGGCAATGCCACCCCCATCGTCAGCGTGCAGGACGCGGGCGTGGTGTTGCCGACCAACGGCCTGGCCAGCGTGCGCTTCCCGGTGACGCTGTCCACGGCCGCCACGGGCGTGGTTTCGGTGGCCTATTTCACCAGTGACGGCACGGCCACGGCACCGGCGGATTATGTGGCCACGAATGGCATCCTGACCTTCCCGCCTGGTTCGGTGAGTTCCAATGTGGTCGTCAGCATCGCGGGCAGCACGAATGTGGCGGCCAGCAAATTCTTCACCCTGACACTGACCAATGCGGTGGGTGCCAGTCTCTTCGCCAATCAAGCGATTGGAACCATCACCAACAATAATTCCAGCGGCCAGGGTGGTGGCGGTTCCGGCGGCAGCGGCGTGGGGAGCGGGGAATGTGCTTTGACCTCGCAATGGCTCGTGACTTACAACGGGGCGTCCTTCCGGGCCGTGCTGACGCTCGCGAATCCCAACAGCACCAATCTCACCCTGCGCACGCTTGCCTTTACCGCTCCCTACACCAGCGTCTCTTGGATTGCCAGCGATGCGGGCCTGGCCGACTGGGTGATCCCGACTCAAGCCGGCAGCCAATTCACGATCGCCGACGGCTGGAATCCGGCAGCGGTGATCCCGGCGGGCGGCAGTCTGGCCCTTACCTTTCAAGCCGCCCCCGGCACGCTCGCCACCACCGCTCCCACGCACCTGGTGGTCAATGGCATCACGGTCGGCGATTGCGGCAACCAAGCTTTCTACTTCACTTCCGTCCTGCGCCAGAGCAACAACCTGGCGCTGACGTGGCACACTTACAGCGGCACGACGAACCTGCTGCAAGTCTCCAGCGATTTGATTCACTGGACCAATCTTACCAGCCCGCTGGCGATAAACGGCAGCGGCGAGAGCCTTACGAACTGGACCGACATCGGCGCCCTGACCAATTCCGCCCAACGCTTCTACCGGATTTTCATCAGCAATTAAAGCCGGTTCACAAATGCCATAGCTGGGCGGCAAGAAAGGATGGAATCTGGCTTTGTTTCGGCCCAGTCACAGGCGCTGCGGGCGCGATCCTTTGTCAAAGCCCCGCCAAAACCCAGACATCCTCGCCTCGTATTGCCATCCCATTTCTGGCAACTACTCATGGGTGAGCCGCTTACAAGAATGAAGTGCAGGCGGTTTTTTGAGCACCATAAAAAGGCCGCCGCCCACGAGGGGCAGCGGCCGGGCGGCTTGAATTGCGAGCGCCAAAACTAGGCGGTCTTGTTCAGGAGGCTGCCGTCATGATCACCATCGTTGTCCACCGGGGCACTGGGGGCAACCGGGGCGGACGGCGGCGTGGCGCTGGCGGGCTGCGCTTTGGCCGTGGTGCCGGCGTCGGTGGGGTAGCTGGGGGCCGAGGAGACGTTGCTGATGTTCATATTGTTGTATTATTAATTATTGTTGCGACGATTACACACACTGTTGACGCGCTTATATCGGGCAAAATTCAAACGGCTTTAACAAAATCGGGCTGGGCCACCAACCAGCGAGGTAAAGCAAGTCCCGCCCGGAACCGCGAGGCAGACCGCCAAAATGGCCCTGCCCGGGCGGTGAGCGGTTCAGAAATCCAATTTCTCGCCTTTTGGTTTCAGGCTGAAAAGAAACGCGGCGAGGTCGCTCAGCTCATTCGTGTTGACCACCCCGCCCCATTTCGGCATGAGGTGCGGCGGTTCAGGGGCATTTTGATTCAGGCGCGGAATGACCCGTTCACCCCGGCTGATGAAGGCGATCAACTCCGCCTGGTTGTAGCCGTCCGCAACGTAAATCAGGCTGGGAACCAGTTCGGCGGTCTTGGCATTGGGGTTGGTCACGCCGCCTTTGCCATCCGGGCCATGACATTGAAAGCAGCCATATTTTTTGAAGACTTCATGACCCCGCTCGCCGGGCGTCATTTTTGCCAGGTCGGCGGCGGAAGGCGCATTGCCACTGATTGCGGCCCGGGCGGTCTTGAGCTCCGCTTCGGAAACCGGACGGCTCTGGTTGCCCCAAGCAGTGCGAATGTAGGTGAGCACGGCAGCCAGTTCGGCGTCGGAAAACCCCGCCAACGGCGGGAAACAAGCCATGGGTGCCACGAAGCGTTACCAGCCCTTCCACTGGTTCGTTTTTCTTTCGCGCCAATTCGTGCAATTTGCGTCAAAATCCCGTTCCAAACCTGCCGGTGCGCGGCGGGCGGGGTGGGGCATCAATTTCGCTAAAAAATATTTGCAGCGAAAAATGCGATTTATGTTATCGTCAAAGGGAGGGTCTTTTTGTTACAGAATTGCATGCGCTTGGGAAAAACTCGTCATATCACGTTCGTTATACGAGCAACGGCTGTCGTTTTTGCTGTTTTCGTCGGGGTGCTTCATGCCCAGACAACCAATGTTTCCGCAGTTACGAATGAGATAAAAATCCTGGAGTTGCAGGGTACGGTGGAGGTGATTCCGGCGGGAGCGAAAGACTGGGTGCCGGCCGAGTACGGCCAGTTGCTGCATCCGTTCGACCGCATTCACACCGGGGCCAACAGCCGGGTGGCGCTTCGCTGGTCGGATCAGAGCGTGGTGCCGTTTGGCGCAGCCACGGAAATCGAGATTCTCCCGCCCGGTTCATCCCGGGATGAGGCCGGGCTGCATCTGGTGCGGGGCGTGCTTTCCTTTTTCCATCGCGATCAGCCGGGGCGCATCCGGGTGATCACGCGTGGTGCGGTGGCCGGAGTGGAAGGCACGGAATTTGTGCTGGCGGTGAACGATGCCGACGCCACCACGCTGTCGGTTATTGACGGCAAGGTGCGGTTTGGCAATGAACGGGCCACGCTGCTGCTGACGAATGGCGAGCAGGCCACGGTGGCCTTGGGCCAGGCGCCGGTTCCCGCACCCGGTTTCGTGGTGAACAACCTGTTGCAATGGTGCTTTTACTATCCCGCCGTGCTGGAGTTGACGGAAGTGCCGTTTACGGCGGCGGAACAGGCGCGGCTCGCCGGCTCGCTGGCGGCGTATCGGGCTGGGGATTTGCTGGCGGCGCTGGCGCAATATCCCACGAACCAGGCGGCGGGTTCGGCGGCGGAAGCGGTTTATCACGCGGCGCTGCTGCTGGCGGTGGGACAGGTTGAGCGGTCCGAGACGGAGCTGGCGGCGCTGACGGGTGCCAACCCGGACGCCCGCATTTCCCAGCTCGCGGGGGCTTTGCGCCAGTTGATTGCCGCCGTCAAACTCCAGCCGAGTCCGGTCAAAGCGGCGCCGACGCTGGCCACGGAATGCCTGGCGGCCTCGTATTATGAGCAGGGCCGGTCGATTCCGGAGGTTTCGCTGAAGGCGGCGCTGAAGCTGGCGCGGCAGGCCGCGACGAATGCCCCGAAATCCGGCTTTGCCTGGGCGCGCGTGGCGGAACTGGAATTGAGTTTTGGCCGTACGAAAGCCGCCATCACCGCCTTGGAGCAGAGCCTGGCACTGGCACCCCGCAATGCGGAGGCGCTGGCGTTGAAAGGCTTTTTGCTGGCCGCGCAAAACAGTCCGCACGCCGCGATCGCCGCCTTTGACGAGGCCCTGGCGGTCGATGCCGCGCTGGGGAATGCGTGGCTGGGGCGCGGCCTGTGCCGCATCCACCGGGGCGATCTGAAAGGGGGCCGGGAAGATTTGCTGGTGGCGGCCGCGCTGGAACCGCAACGCGCGGAACTGCGCAGCTACCTGGGCAAGGCATACATTGCCAGCGGCGACAACCTCCATGCCACCAAAGAGCTGGCACTGGCCAAGAAACTGGATCCGAACGACCCGACGGCGTGGCTGTACTCGGCGTTGCAGAACCAGAAGAACAACGAGATCAACGACGCGGTGCGCGACCTGGAAAAATCCAAGGCGCTGAACGAAAACCGCAGCGTGTACCGCTCGCAGTTGCTGCTGGACCAGGACCAGGCGGTGCGCAGCGCGAACCTGGCCGGCATCTACCGCGATGCGGGCATGGAGGACGTGGCCGTGCGCGAAGCCGGCAAGGCCGTGAGCAAGGACTACGCGAATTATTCGGCGCACATTTTTCTGGCGAGCAGCTACGATCAGCTACGCGATCCGAACTGGAGCAATCTGCGTTACGAGAGCCCGACGATTTCGGAATATTGGATTGCGAATCTGCTGGCACCCACGGGTGCGGGCTGGATTAACAGCACCATTTTGGACCAGCCGAGCGCCCGGATGTTCCAGCAAAACCGGTTTGGCCTGGCCTCGGATACGACGTATTTGGACCGGGGTGCCTGGACGGAGCGGGCGGACGCCTATTACACTTCCGGCGATTTTAGCTGTGATTTCAACAGCTATTACCGCAACGATCCCGGCCAGCGTCCGAACAATGACTTCGAGCAGCGCTCGTTCACCCTCAATCTCAAGGGCCAGCTTACGCCGCAGGACAGTGTTTTTCTGTCGATCGAGAGCACCAGGGTCAAGTATGGGGATGTGAACGAATACTACGATCCGTCGTGGGCCATTCCGGATTTGAGGGTAAATGAAAAGCAGGAGCCTAACCTACATCTGGGGTTGCACCATGAATGGAGTCCGGGCGTTCACACCCTTTTCATGGCTGGCCGGGAGGTGGGAGATTTGACCGCCACGACGGCTGATGCCGGACATATTTATGCGACTTATGAGCAGGGGCAATTTTCTTCGGCCAGATGGTTTCCTGATGGCGTCAGGGCGGGTATAGATTCGACGCTGTATTCCACCGAACTGCAGCATATATGGGAAACGGTGGATCACACCACAATTATTGGCGCCCGTTACCAATGGGGTGATATTCACTATCGCAACACGGAGTGGCAAACTAGTAGTCCATATTCGGACCAGAATTTCCCCGATGCATCCGCGTATGGCGTCCAGGATTTTACATCGAATGATTACTATTTGACGGTTTACGGATATCACCACTGGCAGTTGCTGGATTCGCTCGCGCTGGACTTGGGGTTGAGTTACGACCAGTTACGCATGCCGCGGGACCTTTCCACCTCGCCGTTTTCCACTGAGGAACAAAACCACTCCCAAATTTCGCCCAAAGCGGGATTCATCTGGAATCCGCTGACCAACACCACCTTCCGGGCAGCCTACACCCGTTCACTGTCGGCCCTGGCCAACGGCCAGAGCCTGCGAATTGAGCCGACGTCGGTCGCTGGGTTCAATCAGACCTTCCGCAGCATTGCCCCGGATGCCGTGGCGGGCAATACCAGCGGCTCCACGTTTGATACCTTCGATGTCTCCCTGGAGCAACAATTTGACACGGGAACCTATTTGAGTGTTGGGGCGGAAATGTTGTATTCGAAACTGGATCGGCTCCAAGGTGCCTTTGTTGGCTTTGTTGATTTACCGGATAATTATTTCACCTTTCCGGTGGGATTGAATGAGCAGGTAAAGTATCGGGAACAGTCGCTGGTTTTCACCATCGATCAGCTGCTGGGAAAGCAATGGTCGGTCGGAGCGCGTTACCGGCTTTCGCAGGCCAAATATGACTGGGGATTGGTGGATATACCGACGGACTTGCCGGCCAACCAGTATTCCCCAGGGTTTGCAGTCCAAAAAAGCCAGCGTAGTCTGCTGCACACGGTCAATCTCCATGCCAATTGGAATCATCCTTCCGGCCTGTTTTCGGTGTTGGAAGGCAACTGGTACCATCAAGGCAACTATGGCTTTGGGGGGACCGAACCGGGCGATGATTTCTGGCAGTGCAATGCTTTTGCAGGCTATCGTTTCTGGCAGCGCCGGGCGGAGTTGTCCGTGGGCTTGCTGAATGTCTTCGATCAAAACTACAAACTTGAGCCGTTGAATCTCTACAATGAGATGGCTCGAGACCGCACCTTCATGGCCCGGCTCAAAATCAGTTTCTGACGTCACACCCGGCAGGTCGGTTCCCCGCGCCGTCCGCAGGTAGAACGGGCGGGGGTAATAGGGTCAGCAATGGGATCTGGCCGTTCGGCGCAGCCGTGAGGCACCCGGTTGGGCGAGTGGTCGCTGCCGCCTCAGCATGGCAAGTTTTCGTTACTGCCAGGTGATTTGCACGAGTATCGGCTGGCCGTTGGTCGGCGGCGGCGTGCTTTTGGCATAAATAACCAATTGATATTGGGCGGTATTGGTGGCGGGGAAGGTCACACAATTGGTGTCGCACCAGATTGTTCCATCGTTTTTACGCTGGACACATGCCACCGCTGCAAAGGGGTCGCCGCCAGTCGTGGCATTCGTGAGCGTACCGCTGATGGTGTTGGTCGGCGGCGTGATCCAAAATGAGCCGATACTATTCGTCATTTTGGCATAGCCGGTATAAACGCCGGGACAGCCCGACCCACTACCACCAGCTTTCATGATAAACGGGAGGCATTGGGAGGAGGATTGTTGCGCCCAAGCGCTGCCGGCCAAGAGGCTGGTCAGGGCGAGGAGGGCAAGAATTTGTCCGACGATGGATTTGTTTTTATGAATCATGGTTCGTAATTTTCTGAGCGTGGTTAATATTGCTCGTTACATCTGTCGGTGATTTAACACGAAAATCAAGCAGAAGTTGTTGCCAATAGTCGGATTGGGCATAATTCGCCGCGCGGCCAGCTGGCTGGCCGGGAACGGTTTTCGATGCGGCGTTGCCGGTAAAAACGACGTTTGCGGGACATTGCCCGTCTGTCTGGCGATGTTCTCCCCCGCCTCGCTATGAGGTGTTTGACCTAGCGGTCACGCGACGCGTGCGGGCCGGGTTCCCGCTCACTGTTTCCTAACGCGGCAGCAACACCGGCCGGGGCCGGTCGGCCAGGGGCCCGCGAGCGACCCGGACAGCCGCTGGATTCGTCTGCCGGGCGGGGCCGCGGACGCCGTGGTTGAGCGCCACGCTCAGGCCGATGAACCCGCAAAAAGTACCAATGGATTCCATGACACCAAAGATCAACGTGAAGAAAATACAGCCACTCACAAAGGCGGCCAGCAAATATCGGTTGTAATTCTTCAGGTCAGGATCGCCATATATATAGTTGCGTCGCAACACATAAAAACCGCCCGCCCAAAACCACAGCCAGGCCAGTACACCCCAAATACCGAACGGGAGGATGATGGAAAGCGGGCCGTTATGCATGTCATGGGCCAGGGCCAGCGGCTGGTTCGCGGCGTCGATGACCTTGATATCGCTGCGCCCCGCTGTTTCATTCAGGGTTTCCACACTAATGGCCAGGCCGGTGCCGAGCAACAGGTGTTCGGGCACCTGGGGCAGGACGGCTTTCCAGATGTTCAGACGCCATTCCGTGGAGTCGTCGGCACTGCGCCGGGCTTCGATGTCAATTTCCACGGGTAAAAAGGCGATGGCCCGTTGAAAAGTGTAGGGCAGGTGCGCGGAGAACACCGCTATTAATATGGCCCCCACCACGCCGGCCGTCGCAAACGGCAGCATCAGCCGCGACCGATGCAACCCTTCCAGCCAGAAGAGCAGGGCAAACAACCCGGCAAAACTGATGAGCGGACCGCGTTGTCCCCCCAGCAGCAGCATGCAAATCAACCCGGCGAAAACCACCGGCCGCCAGAGTTTGCGGCCCATGAAAATACCGCGCACCGTATAGAGCATCAGCATCAGACTGGCCAGGGCGCCGCCGGTGGCGGCAAAGCCGGCGGCGGCCGTTCGGCCCATTTCAAAATCAGCATTTCCCATCGCATCCATGCCCGCGCCGCTGGCGCCAAACAACAGATAAATAATCCGCAGCGGGGCGGGTATGACCACATATAAATCTTGAATGAAATTGAGGGCGGAGCCCAGCAGGAACAGGGACACATATAATTTGGCCTTCTCCTTGGGGATGGGGCGGGCAATGAGCGCAAAAAAACTCAGGATTCCGATGAATAGCAGGGCATATTTTTTACCGCCATACACGGACGATCCCATGGAGCGGAATCCGAGTCCGCCGGTCAGTTCCGCGGTCATGACGATTACTCCCAGCAAGGCGACCAACGGCCAGGTAACCTGCGGGGCGGAGAGAAACCGCAGCCGGCTGTTCAAAATGCGTTCCACCACGGAGATGCTCAGGCTGGCGGCCACCATCACCAGGAACAAACCGGGGCGGCCAGGGAGGAAAAATATGAGGAACGGACTCGACCAGCTGAAAAGCAGCCACGGATAATGCCATTTCATCAGGACGGGAAAGATCAGAACCGCCATCACAAAACCGATGATGCCTATGGATTCGACATCATAGTTATTAACGCTCGTCAGCAAGTAGCCCACCAGGATGGCCAGCGGCACGCTGACCGCATAGACGATCAACGACCGTAGGATGGCGGGGGTATTGTTTGGACTGCTCATTCGCTGCCGGCCAATCTAACTGAAGCCGCCAACCGCTCGCAACCGCAATCCGCTGAAAACCACGGTGGTAAGCGTGCCAATCCCGGGGTGAAACGGTCCATGTCGTGGGCGGTGAGAATGTGGGCGCGACGATCTGTCTGAGTTGTTTGGCCCCAACAGCTAATGTAATTTGTCCTGCCCGCCTGCCAGAATCGAAGGGACACCATTCTGGCATTGCATTTGATCTCAATATGAGTATGGTGCCATCTGTTTACTGGAAATTGGTCTTACTAGGGATTTATGAAACGTTTGTCCATGCTGCTGCTGGCTGTTGGCGTTGTCACGCTGGCCGGGTTGTTTTTTACCCATCATCGTCACTCTAGCGTGGTGCCGCCCGCACCTGCGGTCGCCCTGGGGGCGAACCCCGCGTCCGCGCTGGCGGCCGCCCCGGTGGCATCCAAGAGCCCCCCCCAACTATCGGTCAAGGCGCCACCGGCCGCCGCCGCCGCCCCGACCAATGCGCTGGCCATCTTCGATGATTTTTCGCGCTGGGCCGGCCAGTACACCAATGGCACCGTCAGTCTGATGGACGGCGAGCGTTTGGCGTGGCAGCGGCATGAGGCGATGCTGGATCTGATCCAGCATCATCCGGACCAGGCGCTGGCGCTGGCCGTGCCGTTTGCGATGCGCCAAAAGCTGCCGGCTGCCATCACCCGGTTTTTGGAACAGCAGGTGGATGGGCGCGGCGACTATGGGGTGATGGTGGCCACGGATTTCTCGGCGGGCAACACGGCTACTTACCGGACCGTGGCGCTGGGCGGCCAGCGGTTTCAGGCGTTCGTCTATGGTCGGCGGCTGGCGCAGGTTTCGCAAACCGGCATACCGCTACATGGCGTGGCGCTGGCCGGGAAGCTGGCGGTTTCCACGGAACCGCTCCGCGTGTTGTCCGAGGCCGAGGCCGCGATGCTGGATCCCCAGGCGGTGAAAGCGGCGGCGGTATGCTCCGTATCCGGCGAGCCGGCGCGCGCGCGCGGCCAGGCGGTGTATGCCGAAAGCGGCGGGGCGGTCATGGCGTTTTGTGGTCCGGACCATTTCGAACTGGTGAACCGCCAGTGGACGCTGGCGGAAAGTGGCGGCACGGCTGCCACCGGCGGCGCGATCCGCCAAGCGCTGGCCACCAGCGCCAACGACAACTGGACGCACGGGCGGAAAAACCTGCTGTATATGCGCGTCAATTTCCCCGATGACCTGACCGAACCGATTTCCGCTGCCGCCGCGAATGCAGTGATGGACGGGGTGAACGACTTCTATACGGAGGGTTCCTATGACCTGACCTCCATTACGACCACAGTTACGCCCTTGCTCACGATGCCGCAGACCAAGGGGTATTACTCCACCGATCCGGGGCTGCTGCTGGATGATGCGCGGTTCGCTGCGCTCGAGGCCGGTTTTGATACCGCCAATTACCAGCTCGACATCGTGGCCCTGACGCCCGTGCCGGGCTATGACTGGGGCGGGCTGGGGTTTGTGCATGGCAAAGGCACGTGGCTGCAAAGCATGGGCGTGGGCGTGACGGCGCATGAGCTGGGACATAATTATGGTCTTTCGCACGCCAATCTTTGGGATACATCAACGAATCGCAGCGGCGTGGGCCCGGGGGAAAATCTCGAATACGGCAATACGTTTGACACGATGGGGCTGGCCGGGGCGGGCAACTACCAGTTCAATGCCAACCATAAGGCGCTGCTCGACTGGCTCAAGGCCGACGCCGTCCAGCGCATCACGACCAATGGGGTCTACCGGATTTACCCGTTTGACGTGCCCGGCTCCTTGCGTGCCACCGGGCGGGTCTATGCCGCGTATTTCCCCAAAGATTCGCAGCGTGATTACTGGCTGGAATTCCGGCGCACCTTCACCGGCAACCCATGGCTGGAGAATGGTTTGATGCTCAACTGGTCGGCCTGGGATCTGAGCAAGGGTGGCTCGCAGTTGGTGGACACCACGCCCGGCTCGCCGGATGCCAGCGATTCGCTCAGCCGCGATGATGCGGCGGTGGTCATCGGCCGCACGTTCAACGATCCGCTGGGCAGCGGCGTTCACCTGACGCCCTTGCAGCGCGGGGCGAGCGGCACGGAACCGTGGATCGATTTTCAGGTGAATCTCGGGGCCTTCCCCACAAACCAGCCGCCGGTGCTGGCGGTGGAAGTGGACCAGACTCAGGTCGAATCCGATGCGCTGGTGCATTTTCACGCCACGGCCACCGATCCCAATGGCGATACGCTGGCGTATGCGTGGACGTTTGATGACCTCACATTTTCAACCAATAATTTGCCGTGGATCGCCAAAAGCTTTACCGAGGAGGGCGATCATGTGGTGCGGTGTGTCGTGAGCGACATGAAAGGCGGCGTGGCCAGCGCCAATGCCGTGGTGAGAGTCGGCGCTGCCAATGGCTTTCGCATCACCGGCCGGGTGACGGATGGCAACGGCGCGCCGCTGGAAGGCGTGCTGGTGGGCAACGGCGAGGTGCTTGCCCCGCTGTTCATCGGCGGCTACACGGACAGTGACGGCCGGTATGTGATCGCCAATATTCCGGCGGAGGTGACCCTGCAGGCGTTCCAATTTGGCTATACGCTGACCAACGCCGGCTGGGTGAATCCGGTTTCGCCGACCAACGATGTGGCGGGGATCGATTTTGTGGGCTGGCCGCTGACCCGCGTGACCGTCACCGCTGATACCAATGCCATTCCGGAAAGCGACGGTTCGGCCCACGTCTTCACGTTCACCCGCACCGGCGACACGAATTTTGATTTGCCGGTGAATTTTGCCCTGGCCGGCACGGCCACGGTGACTGCGGATTACACCATTGATCCGGCCTTGAGCACGACGAATGTCGTCACGATTCCCGCCGGCAGCAACAGCGTCAGTTTTGTGTTCCAGGTGGTCAACGACGCGGTGGTGGAAGGGCCGGAGACCATCGTGGTCACGCTGCTGGACGACTTTGCGAATGCCGGCAATCCGGCTTATGTGCCGGCCGCCCCGGCGGAAGCGAGCGTCACGATCCTCGATGATGATTCGCCCGTGAAACCGGTGGTGACGGTGGCCACCACCACGCCACAAATTTCCGAGAACGGCATGGATGCCGGCCAGTTGGTGTTTACCCGCAGCGGCAGCACGGCGGGCGACCTGCTGGTGAATTATTCTCTCAGCGGCACGGCGACGGTGGGCGTGGATTACGTGGCTCCGGCCGGCGTGGTCCTGATTCCGGCCGGCCGGAGCACCGCCGTGGTCGCCTTGTCCGTGATTGACGACAAGGTCGTGGAACCGGATGAAACAGTGACCGCCACCATCGCCGCGAATGCGGCCTATGCCGTGGGCAGCCCGTCGGCGGCCACCATCACCATTCTTGACGATGATTTCATGACGGTGACCATCGTGCCGACCGGCGATGCGGCCGAGCCGGGAACCGCCGGCAGCTTCACGGTGAAGCGTGATGGCGATTTGACCGAGGCACTCGTGGTAAATTACGTCGTCAGCGGCACCGCGAGCAACGGCGTGGATTATGCGGCCTTGAGCGGCACGGTCACGATTCCTGCCGGGCACGCTTCGGCCGATATCCGGGTGACGCCGCAGGACGACTCGTTGCTTGAAGGCGACGAAACCGTGACGTTGGCCCTGGCCAGCAGCGTGAATTACGACGTCGGCACGCCGGGCAGCGCCACGCTGCTCCTGCGCGACAATGAAAAGACCACGGTGTCGTTCGCCGGGGATGGCGGCAGTGTTTCGGAACAAGGCGACACGCCCGGCCACCTGGTTTTGCAGCGCACCGGCACGACCGGCAATCTGACCGTGTATTTTGCGGTGAGCGGCACGGCCACCAGCGGTTCCGATTATGTGCCGCTCGACAATCCGGTGGTGATTCCCGACGGCGCCAGTTCGGTGACGATTGATGTGATTCCGTTTCACGATTTGATTTTGGAGCCGACGGAAAGCGTGATTTTAACCCTGCAAAGCAATGATGGTTATTCGATCGGCTCCCGGTCGACGGCACAGGTGGATATTACGGATGACGGCACCAGCCAGGTTCCGGGCGTCGGTTTTTGCTTTAGCACCACCGCCATCACGGAAGGGCAGTCGCCGGGCATCGCCGTGACCCTGAGCCAGACTTCAACGGTGCCGGTGACGGTGGATTACAAGGTGATTGGCGGCACCGCGCCGGGCAGCCGGTATTCACTGCCGCCGGGCACGCTGACCATTCCGGCCAGCAACTGGGTGGCCATGATCCCCCTGCAAATTGCGGATGATACCGTGGTCGAGCCGGCGCAGACCATTCGCGTGGCACTGTTCAACCCAACAAACGCCACGCTTGACGGCATCAAAATCCATACCTACACCATCCTCGATGACGATGCGTGCGCGGTGAGCGTCACGGCCACGGCGCCGGGCGCGGCCGAGACCGGCCCGGTGGCGGGCAATTTCCGCATCGCGCGCACCGGTTCCACCAACGCCAGCCAGGTGGTCAATTTTCAGGTGACCGGCACGGCCAGCGCCCCGACGGATTTCACGCCGCTCGGCACTTCCGCGACGATCCCCGCCGGTGCGACGTTTGTGGATCTGCCCGTGGTGCCGGTGGATGATGGCACCGCGGAATTTGCCCAGACGGTGGTGCTCACGCTGACCAGTGCGACGAATGCGACCATTCTTACGCCCTATGTCGCCACGGTGACGATCGCCGACAACGACACCAACAACCTGCCGGTCGTCACGGTGACTTCGACCCAGCAGCCGTATGCGGTCGAGGGCGGCGTGGCCGGCACCTTTCTGTTTACGCGTACCGGGGCCACGACCAACGCGCTGACCATTTCATTCACCACGGGTGGCACCGCCGCCGCCAGCCGCTACGTGGCGTTCGGCAATACCATCACCATTCCGGTCGGGCAGGCCTCGGCGGCGCTGGCGGTAACCGCCATTGACGACACGCAGGTGGAAGGCGAGCAGACCGTGACCGTGTCGCTGACCGAGGCCGACCTTTACCGGACGGCGTATCCGGCGTTCGCCACGGTGACAATTCAGGACAACGACCAGCGCGTGGGGCTGGAAGCCAGCGATTTCAGGGCGTCGAAATATGGTAATGATCCCGGACAGTTCATCTGTTCGCGCTTCGGCACGACCAATACGCCGGTGACGGTTTACTACACGATCAGCGGGACGGCGGTGAATGGCGTGGATTATGCCACCATTCCCGGTTCCCTCGTTATTCCGGCCGGCCAGTTGACGGCGACCTTGCCGGTGCTGCCCTTGCACAACGGGGTCGTCAAAGGTCCTGTCACCGTGACGCTGACGTTGCAGAGCAATTCCGCCTACCTCGTGGGGGGGCCGACGAATGGCACGGTGACCATTGATGATGACATGCCCATGCTGACGGTCACCAACATCGTGTCCACGGTGCTCGAAGGCACAGGCTCGAACGGCGTGTTCCGGGTCACCCGCACCGGCGATCCCCAATATGATTTTATCGCCCGGATCGCCATTGGCGGCACGGCGACGTTTGGGGAGGATTATCCGGCGTTCACGACCAACCTGTATTTTTCCTGCGGCATCACGGCCATTGACCTGCTGATCAGCCCCACGAATGAAGTCGTGGTCGAGGGCGATGAAACGGTGACGGCGACCATCTTGCCCAGTCCGGTCTATACCATTCTTTCGCCGAGCAACGCGGTGCTGACCATCACGGATGCGGGCGCCAACCAGACGCCGGTCGTGCTCATCACCAGTCCCAAAAATTACCTCGTCTTTTTAAACGGCACCAATGCCGGACTCGTGCTGGATGCCACCGTGATTGACGACAATCCGTCGAACACGGTGTTTTGGACGAAGGTGAGCGGGCCGGACAGCTATGTGTTTGGCAACAGCAATGCGGCCAGCACGACCGTGCTGTTCACCAATGTGGGGGCCTATACGCTGCGGTTAACGGCGGATGACGGGTTGTTGCAGGGCCACGCGGACATTTTGGTTTTCGTGAGCAATGATGTTTTATCGGCGACGAACATTTTGCACTGGACGCTGGATGATGGCACCGGCACAAACGTGCTCGATGCTTCCGGGGCGGGACGCGACGGTGTTTTCAGCGGCGGCTCGCCGGCCTGGGATACGAACGGCGTCATTGCCGGGGCCCTGAGTTTTGCCGGGACCAACGATTGTGTCCGCCAGGCGGCCGGTTCCAATGTGCTGAACGGCTTGAATGCCTTCACCATTTCCCTTTGGTTGAAGCCCGCGCTGGCCAACACGGAAGGCGGGTTTCTGACGGCCGATGATGGCGGCACGAATGCGACCTTCAGCCTGGCGGCCAAAACCTTTGCGGCCTGCGGTGAATTCACCAATGTGGTGGAAGCGACCATTCCAACGACGCAGGGGGTGGTGCACCGTACGAGCGCCAGCAACGCGCTGAAGCCGGGCCAGTGGCAGCACGTGGCGCTGACGTGGACAAATGGCGGCGAGCCGAAGCTGTATTTCAACGGCCAGTTGGATCAACCGGAAGCCGGCTTCGTGGCGGCGTTCGGCGCGCTGGCGAACTGTCCGCAGTTTATCATTGGCAAAGGCGCGGCCGACAGCCCGGCCTCCTGGCATGGCGGGATGGACGACGTGCGGGTGTTTGCCAAGGCATTGAGTGCGGAGGAGATTCTTTCGCTGGCGGACGGCGCGGTGCTCAATCACGCGCCGGTCGTGGATGCCGGCACCAACGTGGCGGTGCAACTGGGCGGAACGGTGATGCTGACCGGCACGGTCACTGATGATGGGCTTCCCAATCCGCCCGCCGCCGTCACCAATTTTTGGACGTATCTGGGCACCAATAACATTACGATCGCCGACCCGGCGAGCCTGACGAACGCCGTGGTCTTTGCCACCCCGGGCGACTATATTTTCCGGCTTACCGCGTTTGATGGCGAACTGACGACTTTTGCCGACGTGACCATCACGGTGCTGGAGCCCACGCAAATCTCGATTTCCGCCAGCGATGGCGATGCCAGTGAACTCGGCCCCGATCCGGGTCAGTTCACTGTCTCGCGCAATGGCGACACCAATGAAATGACGATTTTTCTGGCCATCAGCGGCACGGCGAGCAATGGCGTGGATTATGTGGAGGTGCCCGCCAGCGTGACTTTTGCCGCCGGCGAAACCACCACGAACATCACCGTGACGCCGATTCTGGATGACCGCATTGAGGGCGACGAAACCGTGGTTCTCACCGTCTTGACGAACATCGCCTACTCAGTCAGCGGCGATACCGCCACGGTGACCATCCATGATTCCCCTTACGGGCTCTGGAGCATCCAGCATTTCACGCTGGAGGAGTTAACCTTCCCGAATCTTAGCGGCGCGGCGGCGGATTTCGATTCCGACGGGGTGAGGAATTTTTCGGAATACGCCTTCAATCTGGACCCCAAAGTTCCGGATGCCAACGCGACCGGCCAATGGGGCTTTGAGACCAGCACCAACGACCTCCTTTCACATCTGACCTTCACCTACACGCGCCGCCTGCCGCCGCGCGATGTCCAATACGGCGTTTTCGTCTCCACGGATCTGCTCAACTGGAACACCGGCACGAACTACGTCGAGACATTTTCCCAGGCCAACGATGCAAACGGTTTCACCGAAACGGTGAAGACCCGGGCGTTGCAGCCGTTCCCCGGCACCACCAATCTGTTCATGCAACTCCGCGTCTGGCTCGAGCAGGTTCCGGTCACGCCACCTTGATGGGAGGTGGCGGTCGGGCGCGGTTAGCCGGGCCTGTTTCCGCCGCCTTACCAGACATTGCGATCCAGCTGATTTCCGGTGATGCCGGCGGCACAAGTTGAGGCTGGTCGCCTGGAGTCTGGCGGCGCTGCCCCCGGCCTACGGCTTCAAGCTGGTTTTTTCCTGTACCCGGCGGCTGAAGCTTTCCGTGCGGATGACGGCGCGCTTGCGCACCCCGCGCACGATGACTTCGTGCTTGCCGCGCAGATTCCGGGCATTCGTCATAGCCCCGTCCGCTCTCCCCGGACTGCGGGTTGTCTCAACTCGCAGCACCTGGCCAATCCGCGTGCCGGGCACAATCCTGACACGACTGTCCCGCTCGCACCGAAGCCCTTCACCGCCTTGCGGCGACGTTAGGCCTCAGTCTCATGGGGACTTTCCGCGCGAACATTCCGGACACTGCAAACGACCGTCCAGAACACCGTCGGCTGACCAAGGAGCCAAACGCCAGCCGTCGCGCCGGGCGCGGCTCGCTGCCGCCACGATCCAGCGGAGTCCTGGGTAATCTGCGTCCTCGAACATCTCCGTGCGGCCACAAGCACAGCATTCGAACTGCAACCACATGAAGGCGTAGCATTGGAACTGATCCTCAATGTCAAAACCACTGCGGTCGGGCAGTGCGGCTTCGAGCAGCTTTCGGTCGATCGAGTGGTCTGGGGTTTCGTGTGACATGACGGCGCAAAGAGGCTTAACGACCAGCGCTACGTAGCCACCGCCGGCTCGTGGCGTGGCTTGTAACGGAAACGCCAACGGCGGTTGGCTCCGGCTTCAAACAGATTTTTCCCGCACCCGGCGGCTGAAGCTTTCCGTGCGGATGACGGCGCGCTTGTGCACGCCGCGTACGATGACTTCGTGTTCGTCGCGGGCTTCGATCTGAAAGGTGATTTTCCGGTCTTCCACGCTGATGACTTGGGCGCGGCAATAAATCATCTGCCCGACGGGCGTGGGCGCCAGGTGGCGGATGTCAATCTCGATGCCCACGGAACGTTCGTTCTCGTCCAGATGCGGGGCGATGGTCTGGCGGGCGGTGCGCTCGAGGAAACCGACGAGGTGGGGCGTGGAGACCACGGCCGGCATGCCATCGCCATGAAATTCCACGGCGTGTTTCAGGTCCGTGGGAATGGCCTGCTCGCCAACTTCACCAACTTTGGGGCGTGATTTCATTTTTAAGCAACCGGCGGCGGTCAGCATACCAGTCCACAAAAAAGCGGCAACCCCGCAAAGCAGGATTGCCGCTGTGGAAATAATACTTATTTCGGGAGCAGTTCGCTGACGAGCGACTTCTCTTCCTTGAGTTCGGCTTCGGTAGCGGCGATCTTCGCCTTGCTGAAGTCGTTGAGCGGCACGCCCTGGACGATCTCAAATTTGGTGCCGTCGGTGCGGATCGGGTAGCTGAAGATCAGACCCTTTTCGATGCCATAGCTGCCGTCCGAGTGCAC
>Ga0302321_100000447_pt1 | contig 35854 bp, 52 predicted proteins | sample Fen_T0_1_FD_202505 | JGI IMG/M metagenome (GOLD analysis project Ga0302321, IMG submission 202505) | Peat permafrost microbial communities from Stordalen Mire near Abisko, Sweden - Fen_T0_1 | ecosystem: Environmental > Terrestrial > Soil > Wetlands > Permafrost | place: Sweden: Abisko... | reverse complement strand
CATGTTAGCCCAACGATATTGACCGCCATCGGGGTGAATTGACGGTGGCATTACCATGTAGCGATAGTGGCGATAGATAACGTCAATACCAGCCGCTAGTTTGCCAGGCCATTTTAATCCAGTAGGTGTGATAAACCACAAATGATATCTATCAGGGTTGCCCCTAAACGACATCCATGTGGGAGGCAATACCCCTAGTCTATTTTCAAGTTCGGCTAGGTGCTCCTGTGCTGCCAAACCATCAATATCAAAGCACACAACACCGTCGGGAACGATGGTACCTATGTTGCGCTCTCGATTGTAAGAAAGCCAATCAGCTAGCTTTGCGTAGGTATATTCGTAGTCATTGGGTGTGCCTTTGGGTGGTGGATACTTCTCTCCGCTTGGTAGGGGGATAGGCAGAAAGCCTGCCGCATAGTAGTCTTCTGCCGCTGTGTGGAATGGTGACCAGCCCAGTGTTACTCTTGAGGGCACATTCGCCGATGTGCTATGGTTCGCCTCACGTCGATGTTGACGCGGGTTTGGCATTGTCTCTCCCTCCACCACTACAGCGCATCAGTAAGCCCTTTAGCCAGGCATCTAAGGGGCTTATTGGTGTGCTTAATTTTATGTATATATGCAAATACCCCCTAGATCCGCACTCCGCCGAATGCAGACCTAGGGGGTATTCACTGATTACTAGCCGCTCAACTAGTAATCAATAGCGAATATCGGAATAGTCACCCCTGGCTATGCCAATACTCGCACTGTAAAGTCACTTGAATTCAAGAACCAAAACCCTGACCTCGGAAGTACCAAGAGGCACATAAAGCGTGCCAGCGCAACCCGTAGCGGCCTTGGTCTCATCGTCGACAACGAACTTGTCATAACTCTTGGTAGAGCCAGAATATGTGAGCACCAAACCGACGCGCTTGGTCTCGACATGTTCAACAGCGACCGGCGCGGAAACAGCGGGGGTACCCGGTTCGGCAACAGGCTCAACAGTGACTGGCGGGGTAACGGTGGCAGTCTCAGTGACAACAGCGGGTGCGGCAGACTTGCTCGGCGCGCGTTTACGAGCGGGACGCGTCACAGCGGCAGGAGTGGCAGTGTCAGGCATGAACTCTCCCCTATAGCGACAACAGCAAATGCAAGGTAGATCAGCGGTAGTAATATGCCCTTAGGTGGGAATGTTTGTCAAGTGTGATACAGATCACAAAGCCTTGATGTTGTCCCATGTGCGGAACGCTTCTTTCAAGCCAAGCAAACCACTTCCATGGTTCTTATAATTCAGGCGACCGCACTGTCGATTTACACGAATTAAATCGTATTTCCTGATCAGGTCACATGCAGCTGAATACTTTATCTCGGGTGTGATATGTCGCATTGATTGCCGTCCTCGCATGCACAATCCCAATATGCGTTAGTGTGCATTTCATTAGCCAATTTCCACGGCTTGGATAATGACTGTTGTTTGATACGGCGCAACCATGTTACGCCATGTTGCATTGCAGCGAATTCGTCTTTCTTGAAACCAGTGCCAAAGCCGAATAGCGCAAGACGTTCACGAGTAATGCTTGTGCGCATTTGACGTTTCTGCAAATACAACTGCAAGCCATACTGTCGGCACTGCCAATCAAGTACAGCATTTATACGTACTGGCGCTAGTAAATTCTTACCGCCGACCAATTGAGTAAGTTCAAAATCTTCGGCAACTATTTCAGTACGATTTACAAATGGCTTATTGTAGTTTACTGCGTTGTGAATCAATTGCTGCGCACTGATCAATTGTTCATGTTCAGGGCCGGTTAATTCTCCGCACGTCCAATAATACATCCACTGCAACACTTTATGTTCAGGTCGAGAGAATGCACGGGAATCGACGATGAATTGTGCCCAACCAGTAGTGCCACCTGGATCAAACACAACCAAGTTGTAATCATTATGTCGCTCATTGGTAGTCAACCCGCGCACTCCCTCACCATAGGCAGTTAGTTGTCGAGTCCGCCAAGGACCTTACGAATTGCCGCCTCAATGCGTGCATCCACCATGCCAGCAACCATGTTAACTAGCGTGGTCATTTGCTCATCCGTCATTGTGACGTTGGCGTTGATGGCACTAACGCTTGTCTCCAGCACCGTCAACCGATTGCTGAGTGTCTGCACTCCCCAGAATGCGTCACGGATCATGCCACCGTACGAATGGACGACACCATCGGGTGTTGCTCCAAAGTTATCGGGATCGGTCCATTCAACCATGTCGACGTCACTTCCTGTTAGAGCGAGTAAACCATTTCTATCGCCAAGATAAACAGAGGCATCAACAAGTTGCCCTGCCACCTTAGCTTTATTGGTGAATTGCAGCCATTCAGCCTTTGGCCATTTACCAATTCCAGGTGTCCACCATGATGACGGAACTTTACTATATAATTCTATAGCAAAATCCGAACCACTAACGTATTCGCTGAACCATAGGTGCGAACTCAATGCCGAACCGTTGTACTGGCGCTGGCGCCACCAATTACCCGTATAGATAACCAGTGGATGATTGTTCGTTAGGCGCTTCCATTCATTTACAAAAGCAACGATGGTTGCGTACGTTGGTGGATAAACCTCATCTTCAACATCAACCGCGCACACTATGCCGGCAGGTCCACCGACAGTTTGCAATTTGATGATGAATGCTTGAGCCTGTTTAGCGCCATCGGAAGAATTCAACCAATGGTAGGCGCCGGGAATCATGTCACTAGCGCGAATACGTTTCTGCCAGTCTTTGAATATTGTGCTATCAGCAAACCAGCTAGTTCCCTGTGACGCCTTTACCTAGACTAGGCTAATGCCTTCCCTAGCTATTTGCTCGATACTAATGCCTGCTTGATATTGGGTATGAATATCAGCAATCCATATAGGCATTTAATCACCTAGCTTTTCAAGCCCATTAATCAGCTTATCAATGTGCCGACGTTCTCTGACTAGCTCTGCTTCAAGCCGACGGATTTTAGCCATTAGTCTCCTTTGCTTCTAATTCACAATTATCGGGGCAACAGAAATGGAATTCACGCACTGTTTTAGTCACGTTACACCATGACCAATAGTGCCCTTGACTGCTATTACCTGTGTGGTGTTTACATCTAGAGCACACAATGCAGCGACAATGCCCATCAACCATTGATGGCGGATCGGGCGAATCACAGTCACTAGGTCGAATCATTACACCACCATTACTAATAGTATTTCATTAGTATCAATTATCTTTACTTTCATACCGAATAGTGTGATGTCTTCACCGAGCGCGGCCACTGGCACATAGCCTATCGCATTGGTCAACAATGCGAATGCAGCTTTACTAATGCGCCATTCTAATTTAGACATCATGGACGGATGCACGTTAGCGTGCGCATACACAATTCTATTTAGTATATCCGTGTCCCCAAGACTTTCCATATACTTTTCCTGTCGCTGTAATAGGTACTCCAAGAAACGTAGTTGTCATTGTCAGGCCGTAGCGATTAGCCATATATTCGGCTATATCTCTTGGCGCTTGCCCTAGTATTTCATCATGAATGATAAGCATTGCCGTTCTATTCAATTCTTTGTCATCCATGATCCGCAAGAATGCATCACCCATGATGTCGCGTGCTGAACTCTGTACTTCATAGTTCAACCAGGTGTAAGCCTTGTCAGCATCAACCGGCAACCGTCGACCGAACGGTGTTGTAATGTAGCCAACCTTGTGCCAGCAAAGGCGCTTGATTTCAGCCTTGACGTTGGCCGCTGCTTTCCGCCCTTCCTGCGTGTCTGTGCGGTACGCCCATAGCCTAGACCTAAGCGACCTAAGGGCGTCGTATTCCCGGGGGCTTAGCGCGCTTCTGAGTACCCTTTCTTGTCCCGTCTTACGGTAGCTCGCTAAGGCTGAGAATTCAGTCTCATACTGCTTGATAATATCTCGTGCTGTTTCGAATGGAATTCCCGCCTGCTCTGAAAGAGTCTTTGGTCCGCCACCAAACAACCAACCGAAGTTGATATTCTTTGTGTAGCGGTATTGATCTTGCGTGTAATTCAGACCGAATAGGCGCTCTGCCGCTACCTTATGTAGTGACCTACCCTCTTTGGCAGCGGCAATCATTGTTGGCTCACCCGAGAGAGCAGCCGCAACACGCAATTCGATCTGATCAAAGTCAGATGAGAATATAAGATTTCCAGGGTCGGCAACCAGGCAACGGCGGATTGCATCACTGCTGAGCAGTTTCACGGCATCAACACCAAAGCGCCAAGCATGAGCAATGCGGCGGCAATTACTAGCAGCAATGCCAGTAAAATGCCATACATTAAATCACTTATTTTCATACTTAACCCTGATATTAATTAGAGCATGGTCTTTTGCTGTTTTCCGCAAATATTCAATAGGGGTTGTTTTGTCTTCAAGTTCGGTGCGCAAGCTAGAAATAAGGTGCTCGATAAGCTCACTACGTGTCATAGCACAAATGGAATCCATGCGCGCTGTAAGATCTTTAAGCATGGTGCGAGTGGTTGCGACATCCATTGTTAGATAGCTTCCTCTGTATCGTGACTGTGTAGTTCGTGCGCATTGGCTATGTAGTCTGCTGAACTGAAAGACCGCCATGGAGTTTTAGTTAATGCGCTGCCATGGTATTTGGCATCAAACCAGCGTGGCGTATTGGGCCACTGTTCAATAGCGTATTTACCGAATAGTGGGTAATGTATAGGTGAGTAGCCAACAATATTCAGATAATCAATAATGCTTGATTTCTGGTGAACATGCTTATGCCACTTTATTAGATATCGTCCTCTCTATCTTTAGTGGGTAATTGCTGCAATGGCGGATTGCTTACGCTCATTCGTGCTGTGCGAGCGCCAAGAATATTAATGGATGGGTGCACCCTACCGTTAGCGTCCATCTCAGAAAGAAAATGTTGCGTGTAACTTGCCCGACGTTTCATTACCTGCTTGGCAGAAAGCACGCAATGAATGAATTCCTTCACATTGGGATTCTTTGTGCTATCCATAATCTTGCGAAGGATCTTATTGTCTGTGCATGGATCGCCGGTCGGTGTGAGCGCCGTCAACGGCGCGCCTAATCCTACAAGCGTCGTGGCTATCTGCATGCCGCTATTGATATTGTGGCAACCGAAACTAGTGGCCTTGGCTTGCATACGCTCTGCGTGAGTCTGATAGGCCGCATCGAGCCTACGCGTATATTGGACATCTAACGGCATTGCCCGCCTGGTAAGTTCATCACAGGCTTGCTGTAACCGATGATCCCTATCATATAGCTTACTGAATGTGTCAACAGTGGGCTTAAGTTTCTTCCACACTCGCGCCGTAAGCACAGGATCACTAGCAGCGTAAGCGATATACGCCGGATTTGTTGGATTAATTAACGCCCAACCTTCCGAGTATCGAGCCTTACGCACTTTCTGTTGGCCCTTTCGAGGTCCCGATTTGTAAACCTCACCTGGAATTTCAATGGTCAAGTTTTTGAATTCCGCCTTGAGCGCTGTCTCCCACTTACCCGAGTCACGATCAACTAATGCTATGGCTAAATCTTTGAGACCGTGACCGATACCGCCTTCCCGCCGGTTGCGTGAATCGAGGTGATGAGAGGGAATGTGCGTTTCGCCGTTGCAGACAACCCCGGTGCGCACGCCTAAGAACGCATCCAAGCTTCTAATGTCGTGGGGTCCATTGTGTGCGACCCAAAACATTCTTGGATAAGTGATAATCTTGTGGATGTACCAATCGAATTCGGCAGGAATGACGAATGATGTTCGACTGTTGCCGAATTGGAAGGTGCGCAATCGCCATTCTGATCGGAAGACATTAAGCCCTGTGGATTCAGTGTCAAGTGCCCACATCTTACGTTTGATAAAATGGTCATACATTCGCTGACAGTCTGCTACTGTCTCAGCATAATAAAATCGGATAGGGTCACGTGCTATCGTGTCGTTTAGGCGCAGCATCTACTATCCAATATCTGTAGGGCCATTCTCCGTGAACACTACCGGCTCTAGGTCCGAACTTTTTTCGGTATATCTTTCCTTCAATAGTAAATGTTTTTAAGCGCTTATGTGTAGTGCCTTCACAGCAGACACCACACAATTCTGCAAGTACTGCGATAGTTAAGGCGGTAGAACCTGGACTATTTTCAATGATCTTGAGCAATAGTTCATCTATTTTAGCTATACGATTACGCGGCATAACTAGGCGGAAATTCCGTGTTTGAGCCAGGCACCTAATATCCCCCAATCTTGCTCCATGCTCGGTTGCGCTTCTGGATTGCGCAATCCATACGCCGGATGAACCATTGGCCAGATGTACAGGCGAAAGGGCTCTCTACCCGGCTTGTCATTGCGAATTATCTTACCTGCCGCCTGTAGGATGCTGCGACGCTGCCCTAGCACGGCTGTAAGCGCTGTAGAACCAACGGGAATAATAATCCTAGGGCTACCTACCGCCTGCCACTCGGCTCGTAGCGCGGCCTTTGATGCATTGATCTCATATTCAGTTGGCACACGATTACCAGGCGGACGGTATTTGACAACGTTGGTTAACCATGCATTCTGTATATTGTCAGAAGCATACAATCCTGCGATATCCATAAGACTGCGTAATGTCAATCCAGCAGGACCCACGAACGGACGACGTTGAATCTCTTCCTGCGCGCCCGGTGCTTCCCCAATAATAAAGGCAATAGGTGCGTTTCCGCCCTCCCCTGGAACATACACATTGCCTAGATTACGGAATGCTCTATGTCTGTGTGCGCGGTAGGCTAATTCAATAGCGTAAAGCCTATTAATATCTGTCATTCAACATCCTGCCTTTGTGGTCCGTGCCGACGCATAGGCATTCCGGTACGATTTAATGCAACGCGTACCGAGAAATACGATACGCCACTTGCCTCATGCATTTCTTGGATCGTCATCCCTGCCACATACCCGCGCACGAATAGTTCAATATCTTCCTCACTAAGTTTACTAATACGTGCCATCTTTACTCAATTCACAGAGAATACAATCAGCGATAAGATTACTGTGCTCTTTATGCTCTCGCACAATACGTATTGCGTGTGCATACGTGATATCAAGCTCTATATTCACTAACTGCCTAGCCGCACGCTGTTCATGTCGATTACGATTGCTTGGCATTTTGCAACCAATTCATGAAATGAACCAAGAAACCGGAACGTGAGTGCGCCGGGCAATAGGGATGCTGCGCGATAAGCCGATAAAGCCCCTCACGCGGGACGTCGTGCTGCCACTCACAGAGGCAGGTAAGCTCATGGATCGCCGTTGTCACGTCCTTTTCCAGATGCTCAACATACTTATCCGCGTAGAGCATGAGATCATTAAGGCTGATGCTTACCTTAAAGTTTTGGGGCAGGTGATCGATAGAGTAACTATTTACCGACACGCGGACTCTCCATACCACTAGGGCTAGGTGTAGGGCTGTTCATGGGTTGCACTATGGTGCTCTGCACTGGCGCGTCGAACGAATGATGCCCTGCCAACAGCGCCAATGTGAACGCGAAGAAGAACGCTCCAAGGGCGGAAGTAACTGCCAGCATTACTCTGTAATCGTAGATAGATCTAGGTCTAGCATGATGTCTGACAGTGTGTACCTCGCCAGTGTCTAGCGCCTGTAACAGCATGGGAACGTGCGTCAAACTGCTGTAGTTAGTGACGTCAGTATTGCCGAATGCGTGCCTACCCATTAAATCCTCCAAGTTAAATTATTAGTTCCGCAGTAGGATTTGAACCTACGTCAAATGGCGCTACCCAAATGCTTCACAGTGGCTCTACACTGCTAGCCCGTTTTGGCCTCTCCGAGCATGACGGATACTATCTAGAATGCTGAATTGAATGGTGCTACTGCCGCTTGTGGATCAACCACGCAGCCCATATCAAGAATGCGTTTAGCGGCCAACATGAGCTTTGTTTGATCTGCTGGCGCATACAACGTGGGTTCTTTTGGTTTAGAATCCGGAATCGTCGTCGTCGTCGTCGTCGTCGTCGTCGTCGCCGTAGCTGGTGTCTTCATTATCGTATTCGGAATCGTACGATTCATCATCGCCGGTTTCTCCCTCCACGATCAGCGGCATGATTGCGCCAATGTCCTTAGGGTACTTTTCCGCCTGCTCACCCTTGTTGTCTCTGAGTTCAGCAGCCACGTACTGCTCACCATCTTGCCGCCACTTGCCGATGGACTTGATGTTTCCATCGTTATCCACGATTGTTCGTGTTTCAAAATCGCGACCACTCACGCCGATGGCATCAAGAAACGGCACATAGCGGAAGGCCGATTTCTCAGTAACCGGCATGAAAACCATGATCGAGTAACCGTCGTACTTGCTCTCGCCCTTACGGTCTACCCTTGGTGCCAATTCCAGCCCCAAGCGCATCTGTGCGCACTTTTCGCTAGTCTCGGGAACGTACTTGAGCTGAGTAATCAGCCACTCATAGACACCGTTCGGTGGGATTGGTCCGGCGTACGGTGTGAATTGTGAGGCCCTGTCAAAGTCCTCAACGACAGAGGCGGAAATTCCCCATCGAGCCTTAGGCATTAAACGCCCTCTCCGTTAATCTTGGCTAGCATTCGCGGGATTGTTGGTGAATCCATGTACGGTCCCATGCAGCCGAATTTGTCCCCTGTGATGTACCTGATTTCATCGGCGTCACGTTGCCGGCCCGTGGGGTTAGCGAACCATAGGCGCCGAACCTCTCGTGATTCAGCGGGATTGGCCTTACTGCGTACTCTGCGTTTCTCGAAATACGCGGTAATATCCATGAGACCCGAGATAGCATTAGCCGTCTCAGTAACCTTGCCCTGAATACCAGGGAAGACAAGTAGCTCGCCGTTCTCTGTCTTGTCCGTACGGTAGGCATGCGCCGTAATGAGCAGATTAACGGGCATGTCGACAAGCTGTGGAACCCAAGCTTTCAGGAAGTTCTGCGTATTGAAATAGTCTGGCTTGTCTGGCAAGTTTCGATGAGCCCGTTTAGCTGGATTAGCATCGAATGCTTCAGCGGCATAAGCAAGACGGAATCTGTCTTGCATCGTGGACATTCCGTCAAGGACAAGCCAAGAAAGCTTTTCGTACCGTCGTTTGTAGTTGAGCCAGTCAACAGCGGCGAGTGCGGTAGCTGTATCAGCGATACGCCGAACATGCCCTTTGGCGCCTTGCCTCGCGGCACTCTTATATCCAGGCTCACCACATAGCCATAGAACTCTGCCAGGACAAGTGCCCGCAAGTACCGTCTTACCGACGTTGGAGTCTCCGTAGCACAAGATGTTGATAGATTCAGCGGTTCCGTCAAGGGCTATCAGCTCTCTTTCAAAGTCACTCAGTGAGACATTCTGGCGCTCTGTCTTCACTACCTCGCGTACTGGCATTCACCCTCACTCTATGCTGGCAATCGCACCATGTAACGTTGGCACGTTTACCTTCGCATTCATTATGTAACTCGGGCATTTTTTTATCAGCTGCTGTTATACACGATTTACAAATCATGCTCACCACGCATTAACTTTTGCAAATATTCACGTACATCATATTCTAGTTTTTCACGTTCCTGATAATAAAAATTGCGCGTGCGTCGCATATTCCAAATTACTGATATAACAGCCATTGATAAGCTACCAGTCAGCATCATTAGCATGTCTCGCGCAGTCATTTCCAGCCCCTAAAGCGTGCACGTAGTCGTGCATTTGGTTGCTGGCGTGGCTCATTGGGTACACAATCAATGCAGCACGTAAACGATTGATCATATCCACCAACCAAACAGGAAATGACCAAACAACCAGACCAGCACAGAACCCACTAGGAAGCTACGCCAAGACATCAAGGCGGCTTTCATAGGGGTGATGCCAGGCTCAATCTTGAGCCAGGCCCAAATTTGCTCTGAGAGCGTGTCGTGAGGCTGCTTGCGGATGAGTGCAATCGTCTCGGGTATCACAAAACCTAAGACTCCGAAGACTCCGAACCAATACCATCCCCACATGATTCACTCTCTTCTGTGCTCGGCATATGGAGCACAAGCGCGTCATAGATTGGTGTAGGCATTGCTGCCACAAGGGCGGCAGGAACAACAATCTTGCTAATCACGTCGATCATATTTCTTTCACCAGAATTTCGACTTCACACATTTGTGGATAATGAATCACACTCGTGACGGTTAGCAGCCCCATGTGTGTCTGCAATTTGATTTGCTCACCGATACGCGGAACGATGGGCAATTCTCCGCCTACAAACGTCTTAAGGCATGTACCATCAATCGCATTATTAATTTCCATGCGACGCAAATACACAATTCACCCCATTTCAAATGTCGCAATCTCATCTGTAGAATCCCCATAATCGTACGGGTTACGCCGTCTGAACATCGTGCGTGCCATCTCAGTGATATCTGTACCGTCTTCATGCGCGACGCACATATCAAAGAATTGGCAGAATCTAGGGCACGACATGTGTGGAGTCTTGGGTAAATATTTCCAACAATCAGACTCTTTACGTAATAAGTTAGTTGTTGCTGTAATTAGTGCGCATTCCGCTTGTAAGCGACGGAGTGATTGTTTCTTTGCCGCTGTGGTCAGCAATACTGGGTGCCGAACAAAGTATGGCGGTGGTTGTGTCTTGCTGATTGTTCCATCTTTATTCAGGTATTTTCCTTGCGCGTTAGTCGGTCTACCGTCGGGTACCGCCTTACGCAGGAAGTTGTACATTATGCCATGTACATGGTCACGCTTGCTGATAATGCCGGCATTCTTAAGCGCTAGCTCCGCCATGGCACCGTAGGGTCTTGCCTGGTCATCAATAACCAGGTGGCTTGTTCGGATAGTCTTCGCTGTCTTGTGCTCGAAAATCCAAATGCGGTCTTGGCGGTCTCGCACTAGTAGATCAGGTTTCAATCTGTGCTCAGCGAATACACCGTTTTCATCTGAGAATGTGAACGTTAACGGAATCTCAGCTTGAATGACTTCCTTGATGTGCGGATCATGCGCGTAATGTTCTTCATATCTTTGCGCCATTATGTACCCAAGAGCAGCAAGTTCTTCCGCCTGCTCGATCACATGATCTGGCGCACCGTTCTGATGAGCACCATAAATAGCTGCTTCGGCTAGCACACTGAAATTATTTGACAGAATTCCATCTCTGAATGTTCCCGGCGCATACCATGTAGCTAGCGCGTCGTGCATCCATGCGCCTAGGGCTAGTGCGCCAAAGGTTTCATTTACTGGCACATAGCCTTTGCGCCACGCCCAATACCATTTGGTAGGGCAGCGCTTATAGTCCATGCGCTCATGGCTACGAATGATCGGCAGGTTCATGGACCCTACCTACAATTGGATGACCTTGTGGCCTGAAATGAACGTTCATTCGCTTGAGCATTGCGTGTACCGATGCATAGCAGCGGTCTAGTTCCCGCGCAATCTGCCGCACAGACATCCCGGTAGTGTACAGCGTTAGAGCCATCATTGTTTCTTCAACGGTAATTGGCCTACGCGGCCGATAACGCCTTGACATTTATTCCTCCTTTCGTGCCGCCGGTAAGAATCGAACTTACTCATACGCGATGGGCGGATGGACCTATCGCGTGAACACTCACACTCAGTGTGGAAGAGAAATTGTGTGAATGGCTCAACCATGAGCTACAGCGGCTTAAATGTGATCAAGTGAGCAGGTACCCCATAAGGCTGCAAGAGGGAGCCGTAGCTTTGTGGATCGGCACAAAGCAGAGTCCTTCAATGCGCGTGTGCAAGTGACATATCTCTACCATTGTTAACTCACTAAATCACGTGCCGACAGTGAGATTTGAACTCACAACTTTCACTTGCGTAAAGACTCGTCAGTCTAAAACGTGATGTTTTACCCTTAAACTATGTCGGCTTGTGTGCGTTGAATGGTCGCACCCCCATTTAGTTACCTAGAAGATGAAATCGTCATCAGCAGGCTTGGCAGCCGGCTTACCACCACGACGCGGTGACGGTGCGGCCTTGGCAGTCGGCGCGGCCTTACGGGCCACCCTACGGGCCGGTGCGGGTGCCGGGGCGGCCTTTGCCGGCCGACCCCTACCGCGCTTCACAGGGGGAGCAGGCTCTTCCTCGAATTCGTCGTCTTCGTCGTCTTCGCCGTCTTCGTCGTCCGAGTCAGCGTCGGTGTCTTCCTCATCGAATTCATCATCGTCCGACTCGTCGAATTCGTCTTCCTCGATTTCGTCTTCCTCGAAATCTTCCTCAACCGGCTTTGGCTTCGACTTACGGGCAGGGGCCGGTGCCTCATCAGCAGGCTTGCGACCAGGCTTGGCGTTACCAGTCTCAGCGCGCCAATCCTCCAACCACTGCGAATTCATGAATGCCGGCCGGGCAGCCGTTGCGATACTCACACCAGCGAGGAATGCCGACTTGAGCGAGCTAGCCTCGCTCGGCTTGTATCCAACTTCCTGGACAATCCACCGTGCGAACGCCTTGTGGTAATCGCTGGCAGGTTTATCGGCATACTGGGTAACATCCCGATTAGCTGTGATCGCCTTTGCCGATGGCGCCGGGGACGGCGCGGAGCGACGAACGGGGGCCTTACGTCGTGCGGGTGCCATATGCTTTCCCTTGTTCGACAGTGTTCTCTGTGCAATCTGTCGTGCAAACTACGGCGTGCGCATCTATGTGTCAAATCGGATGGCTGAGATCAATCACCTTGCGTGTGTAAGACACTCCGCGTCGCCCATCGAGCAACCTATGAGTGTCACGTTCTGCCTCACGATTTACCAAGGCGGTGCCAACATCGACAGTGCCAATCGATCGCAAGTAATAATACATACACTGGCGAGGGTTACTCACACGATGGATTCTGTCTTCCGCCTGTTTCTGCTGGTCTGGAATCCGGGTCTCTGAGACGAAAATCATACGATCCGCTGTGTCGATGGTAATAGCGGTACCGCCGGCCTTGACATTCAAGAACATGATCTGCTCATTACCGGCCCTATTGAATCGATCGATGATACTGCGCCTATCCTTCGATGGCGTCTTACCTGTGATTCCCGTGCATAGCGGCTTGCCCGGCTTGGTCCTGAAATGCTTCTCTATACCGGCGGCGAATACATCAAGAATGCCAGTATAGAAGCTGACAATTACCACCTTGGTAAGTGGATTCTTTGGATACCCCCATTCTTCTAGGCTTTCGACAATCCAATCGAACTTGTTTGATGGAAGTTTGGGAACATAATGGTAGTCGATATCGCCGTTCGTGTGGCGCCTAGGTGCTATGTCGCCATAGCAGCTAGCTAGCTGTTTTAGCCTGGTTAGCTCTGCCAAGGCCGTAATGGCCTCAAGTCTGCCTGAATCAAGTTCTGCAACCGACGCAACTTCCATAGCCTCATATGCGCTGGCTTGCTTACCCGCCATTGGTAGCCAAATCCCGATCGGACTCTCAGCATCATTAGACGATAGCGGTGTACCGATTTCAAGCTTGGGTGGTAAGTCTGGCGCAACTTCCGCCTTAGTCCGTCGTAAGGCCACACTACTGATGGAATCCCATAGCATTCCCTCACGGTCTTTACGAAATTCGCCAAGTTGGTATCCTGTAAAACCGCCTTTCTGCCAGTATAACTCAGCCCATCGGTTGAATGCTGTATACGTGAGCGGGTCAAGCCAATTGAGAGTACCCCATAACTGATGCGGCTTTGAGTCGAACGGAGTACCCGACATCGCGATACGTAGCCCGTCCTCACGTACCGTGAGCATTTCAAGGCCCCTACGCCTTTGGGTCGGTACACCCGTACGCCTAATGAGCGACTCATGTGATTCGTCAACAATTATCGCACCCCATTCAATCTCAAACAATTTGGGGTAGTTGTGCTCTGTCAGTCTTTCAGTCTTGCGAATTTTCAGGTGACCACAAGCTAATTCGCGCTGTTGCTTGATTTTGTACTCTGTTCGATGTCCACACTCGTGACAGATCAGCCATATTTGGGTGGTCACTATCTCAGGGTGCACAATGATCCATGTCGTTGGACCGTACCGTGTGGTGGCAATTCGGTACTCCCGCTGATATCTAAGCTCAGGGAGTGTAACGGCCTTGTGCTTGCTGGGTAGCCACCGAGTGATTTCACGCTGCCAAACGCTCTCTGACGCCGTTTTAGGTGCCACAACGAGGTACGGTCCGGGTACCTGTGCTTCAAGGATTCCGCCCATGGCGATGAGCGTCTTACCAAGGCCGGGATCATCGGCAACCAGGGTTGCCGTGTTGTCCGCAATGAACCGAGCGCCTACCCGTTGGTACGGTCGGGCATCCATAGCCCTGTAAAGCTTTGGTGCGGCCTTGGCAAGATTATCTAGCGACGCGTCATGCTGGGCTGCAAGCTGTGCCATTGAATTACGGCTGTCGCGCACTCCCCGGGACCATCGTTTGAGTTCAGTACCTACGCGCAAGGAGGTACCGAACTTCATACGCAATAGTTGGCAGGTTTCTAGGTTAAGCGGTACGGTCCAATACCCCGCGACCGTTTGATATGCCCCGGGAATGGTTGTGCGCAAGCCTGGTAGTGGTGAGTCGGACCGTATTGCTATTCTCCGACCGTGCTTTTCGATATGCACGGACACGCGCTATGTCCCTTTCTATCTGCGAAATATCGAGTATGCCCCAAACGTAAAAGAATGCTAGCCCAGCGGGTACATATAGCCAGCCTGTCATTACCAGTATACCCAACATGGCCAGCGTTAGTTGTATGTACCCGATGATCTTCACGTGCTTGTCAGCGAATATCAGTAGGCGTTGCACGATTGCTCCATGCGTACGACAAGTGTACAGCGCAATAGTCTCGGGAATCTACTCTGTGCTCGAAACCAAGATGCATAAGTGCTTCACTCATGCAAATGGCGTCGTTCGTGTCGTACGTGCGATAGATGTACAAGTTACCAGTGCTTGTGAGGTATTGAATCACATACTCCATGTCAGCCCACCTTGAGCAGTGCGTCAAGTCGGAAGGCCCTAAATCCGCCTGCCTCTCGGTCACAGAACTTGATAACCCGTGAGCCTGGCGTTTCGTCGCCCAGTCCGGTGTACAAATGCACGATTTCAATCTTGTCGCCTGGTATGATCGCCGACTCTTTGATCTGACCAAGCTTGTTCCACCACGTTACCCGCATGCCGGACAACTGTCGCACAACATCGATATCACTAGTCTCGTCGGGATCAAAGCCAAGTTTTGACGGCGGCTTATTGTTAGCTACTGGCTTCTCTTGGTCCCACAATGAATAACTTTGGGAGTGCAGCACGCCATCAAGCCACACCATGTGAATGAGTTCATCGCCCCGTGAGGCAGTGATTTCCGCGTAACCGGCGCCATCTGATGTCCATGCCCGGCCTTTGACAGCCCATCCAACGGCTTCTAGCTGAGCTTTGGCAGCCTTGGCTTTGTCGGCACTAGGGGGCATGTACGTTTGAGCCTTAGCAACAGGCTTAAGGGGCTTTACGGGGGTAGCAGGCTCAACCGGCGCACTGAACACAGGTGCCACAGTGCCCATACGGCGGTTTTTGATCTCAGAGGCGGCTTTTTCTACCCGAGACACCGGCGGATCGACGCGGCGACGGTTGGCGAGGTACTTACGCAATGCCATACGCAGTTCTTTAACATTTTCCAGTCGTGTAATCGAGCTAGCACCAATTCGCCGTGCGTACGCCCGCAGTTCTCCGGCCGACATACGATCCAAATCATCACCATCGGCAGAATCGGCGTGCTGGGCCATCGGCATCCGTCGGGTCGGGATGGCCAGTCCCCAGGCGTCCGGCGCCGCCTCTGTGCACGGATTGTTCAATGGGCAGTCAATCGGCACCCTGCCACGCTTAACCTCACGCATGAACGTTCCGCCATGCATCTTACAGGTAAGTTGCTGCATTTTCGGCAACACGATTCACCCTCTCTTTCACATATAAACGTGCCCTTAACGGGATTCGAACCCGCATACTTCGTTTGCGACCAGACTTAGAATTCATCCGTATCAAGCGCTCTACCATTTGAGCTATAAGGGCGTACCCGGAATGGGATTCGAACCCACAACACACAGCTTTTAAGGCTGTTGCCTCTGCCATTGGGCTATCCGGGCTAAGACAGTGCGCAGCAACGGCTAGGCAACCCCTCGTGGGTACCGTCGTGACCGCGCTTCATTCACAGAGATCGACAAAAACTCAGATGTTAACGCACTGTCGCGCCTCTGGTCGGGATCGAACCGACAACCTGATTACTAAAACCCGCCGGAGGTTATTATGAGAGGGTGCGATGGCGGATTCTTTCATCGTTCTACCATTTGAACTACAGAGGCAGGCGTGAGGGGAACGGGACCGTCCCAACGTTCCCCCCACTCTGTACCATTATTCTTAAGGGATTAAGTTATTGCTCGGAGCGCCGAATTGCGCTTGTGTGAAGTAGTTAGCGTTTTCCATTGCACGCTTATCAGCCATTCCAAGGCTCATATGCTTGCCAATCATTCGCTTGAATAGTGCAAGCGAGAAGTTGTAACACCATGTCCAGTATTCCGGCGCTGCAACAGCCCAAGCCTGCTCAAGAGTCAATCGGGGGAATTGATTCTCGGTAACATTGTTGGCTTGATTAATGCAGTGCTGCTTGATTTCCTGCACTGTGAGCGTGTGCACGTCATCAGCAAGCGCCATAATGATAATTCGCGTCAATTCATGATCGTACGCTTGACGCCAGTACATTTTAGGTGCTTCATTGAGTGCGTCGTCCAATGTAAGCATTTCTTCCCTCTCCTAGTCAGACAATAAGAGAGGCAACCACGGTGCGAGTGCACGTAGATACCTCATGAGAGCGTGTTTACCTCTCAGATTGACTTACTAGAAGTTCACAACGCATAACCGCCTAACCTCAACGGGTGTCTACCGGCCTACGTGGTTATGTTTGCGTCTGGAAATATAAATAAAACAGAGAGTCTCGGTAGGCGATTTGCGCGCCGATAGTTCAACAGTCCACCCTATAGGTGGTCCATTCGAATTACGGTAGCTAGTTGGCGCCACGTCATGCGTGACAACGTTCCCAACATCGCATCATCCCGATTGCTCTAGCATCCCTACGTCTATCCGAACGCTCACATTGGCCGTTCGGCACTCCCGAGACTCTCTGAGCCTAATTCAGTCAATTAGCCCTACACACGCATTATCCCGCGCACCTTCAGCTTTCGCCTACTCCAGTTGGCCCACCCTAAGGGGCTCAAACGCGTTCTATCCTACGTTTTCGGGTATCCAGTTATAAAGAATCACGTGCGTTCCGATGGGCGATTCACCGTCCCTTGCGGGATGTACCTCGGAAGCGGTTCAGTTGTGCTTGCCGGGGCAACGTTACTCCTCGAAAAATCATTGTCAAGTGTGACCCGGGTCACATTATTGTTGATCATGTCAAGGTAGGCGAGCTAGGGTCGCCCTTGCCCGCAGAAGCCACACTAGCCAGCAGAGACAGGAGCATGCCGCCCACTGTGAAGCCCCCTACGCCCGCCCAGTCCAACGTACGGGCATCAACCGCCGTAGTGCCTAGCGTCGCCAAGGCTGCGATAGCTCCGCCCCTCACAGCGTGCTCTATGGTGCGCTTCCAAAATGTACGATTGTACATATAAATCACACCTTTTCAATCTTCATGGATGATCCGGCATAGATGGTGAAATTGCTAGCATTTGCATTGACTTGTGCGTACTGGAATTGAATGTTTCCAGAACTTCCCGCCGTAGCTACTGAGAACCAAAATTGCACAGGAGCGGTATTAGGGCTAACCCCCGGGCCAATAGCACCCGTAAGTGTTGATGTAGGCATACTGTCAAAAGCTAAAGTTGGGCCGGTAGTTCGACACAGAAATGTACCGGCTAACCATGTAGCACCAGCAGGTAGTGTGAAATTAAATTTCGCAAGGGCGGCCGCTGCGCATGCATAGCTAATATTGGCATGACACGTATAGCGTGTATTCGCCAACATTGGCAGCGATAATTCATTGTCGTTTACAAAAACAGTATTATTGTTCGATCCGATATCATTTACGGTCTTAATTCGTGGTTTTACACCCTCAAGTAGTGCCAGGCGAGTTTCTAGATCGTTGTTTTGCGACGGATAGACACGCTGACCGGAGAAAGTAGTGGTCATATCAATCCTTAGAATGCGTAGTAAGCTTCTAGTACAACGGTGACCGGTGTATTAGCTAGTTGATTCTTTACAATTCCGTTGACTGATCTAGTCACTGTGAATGATTGCGGACTAGTAGTGTTGGCAACAGCGGTAACCGTCATTTTCTCACCAGCAACCATGATGTCAAATGGTAATGATCCCGCGTCGTCTGCCGCCCTCACCCATCGGGTGCTCGTAAAGTTAATACTTAACGTGGTATCAGTGGTGTTGTATCCGGTAGCCAACGTTGAATCTGCAGAAGCATATCTAGTGGCCGTACTGTCATAAACACCAGTGGTGTATACAGAGGCAGGAGTGGTCACAAATTCAATAGACCATTCAAAATTGGAAAGTGTTTCATTGTAGCCTTGAATTACACCTGTGACTGTCTCCGGCGGTAGCCATACTGGCAGATTGTACATTCCTACAATATCACCAATATCCAGGCTAGCCAAGGCTGCGCTAGTCGGGTGGTTACCAGTGAGTTCCGAGCGAGCCATATTGCATGTGATACTCGGGAATCTGGATTCATCGCATGTACCAATGCGCAGAATTTGATATCCCACATGGGGCAATGTTGTATCTAGCGCTACGTGTGACGTGAAAGTACCTCGGTCGTACGTGCCTACGCCATTAGGCGGAGTCTGTGTGTTCAATACGCCGGATGCTTGTGTTACGCGGAATGTCGCACCATTATTGCGCTGTACCGTAACATCATTCCATGTTTTTGAATCATCATCAAGCGGAATTGGCACTTCCGAGGGTTCGTGCCCCGCGTAATTCATGGTAACTGGTGGCTGATTGTACAATGAATTAATTGCCCTATATGTGATGCTGCGAGAATTGCGCGTGTCAGTAACAATCCCCAAATCTGCCGCTTGGATATCCTGCAATAGCTCAGGAAGTTTTGCCGTTCGCTGCGCGGTAAGTGCTTGACTAGTTCCATCGTCAAAATAGAGAATGGGTATGGAATCTTGTACAGCTAACCTATCCAAGCGGGCAGTTATACTCTCGCCCTGGTAGCCGATCATGGCTAGATAATGCGACGGTATGGATATTCCGCTATATACAGCAATATGCCCCGTAGAACCGCTTACAACGGCTGTATTCGGCGATTGTAGAATATTGACTGTGGTTAGATTTCCAGTAGTAAACCCGGCTGATGCTGTACCTAATGAATTACCATCGATAAATAGCTCAGCTACACTATTACCAGCGGCATAACTACACGCTACTTTGAATGTATGCCATTGTGAATTCAATAGTGGATAACTAACGACTAACGATAGATTAGTTACACCGTCGTATGTGTGCCCACTAACTATAACGTTGTATGTTGAAGTACTAGGGTCTTGATACGTTGTCATTGCCCAGATAGTGCCAGTAGTCTGCCAGCTAATTGGAGTATATGACGATGTACCTGTTATATTTGGTACCGAATTGATAATGCCCTCAACGGACCACGCATTACCGGTAGCTCCGGTAATGTGCGCAACTAGTGCCTCTCCGCCCGGTCTAGATAACGTCTGAACTACAGCATTTGGTAGCTTATTCGGTGCACCAGCCGGCCCATCTATCTGCCCAAATTTAATTCCGATAGTGTCGAAAGTCATATTAGTGTTTGGCACTAACGAACTACCTACTAATGCGGAAACACCATCATCCAGCGTCCAATATGCGACCGGATTATCCGCTAGAACTGCGCGACTTAATGGTGACCTAGGAGTCTTATTGCCTTGGTTCATTCTCCGGGTCACACCAGATACTGTGATTGCTGCTCTAACGTCCTTTCCAGTCTTATCCCACTTGATCGGCCATTGCGCTACTTCGCCATTAATGCGTGTGAGAATAGCCGTAACTACGATATTGTCCCAATAGAATAATATCGGCTTTGTATTGGTATTTCCCGCTGCTATTCCAGACCTAAAACCGACTCCGCCTGGTTGGAGGAGCGCTTTGTTCTCTACTTCTAGTGTCCAGGCGGTAGGTTCAGCGCCAGCGGCATCCCATACCTTGTAGCTTATCGTTGTTCCGATGATCTGCATGCGGCAACCAATAGGCTGTCCAGTCCAGGTGAAAGTACCGACGCTCGCTGTGGCTATCTGTAGTGTGTCATTAACATAAATCTTGGCAGTCATGGCGCCACCAGGCGCAATGTTCAACCTACCGAGATAATAACCCACGGCAGATTTTCTAATCATCAATCCGCATACTTCGATATTGGACGTTACTACTGTATTAATTACCGTGTCAGCAACAGCCGAAACATTCATATCTTCAAGTACTAATTGATCAATTGATGACCAGCGATAACCACCTGCTACCGGAATACTGAGAATCCCACTACTGCCATCAGTAGACCAATCAGTGCCATTAATAGGTGCTCCCGCGCCGATCATGCCGTACGCATTACCACCGTTACTACTGCCCCAACCAGAGGCGATAGTGCGGGTGAATGTGTCGCTATCATCCATGCCGGAACCCGAGGTCCAATGGGGTCTAACGTAAATACGCACTGGTGTATTCTTGCCAATCAGCCCATAGTACGGACTACGCGGATTCCTAGGAGAATACTTTCCGGCCGGATTCTTAAGTTCCATTGTTGCTGATGACGGTTGCGCAGTGCCGAATGTGTCATCTCGTCCTCTGTGCAATTTTATCTTAGTATTAGCTCCCTCACCTAATACATCAGACGTAATGTTCACCCATGTACCACCGATTAATGCTTCAATCACGGTATCTAATGGTGTTACTGGAAAAACCATAGGTAACGCTCCCAGCAATACAATTATCGGCAAAATAGCATTACGTAGCCGACGCAACCAAATCATTGAATGATCCACCACTAGTAATTACTCGCACATTGAGATTCTTAAGTAGTGCGCGGGTTAGTTCATCGCTAACATCAGACTTTAGCTCAACAACAACAGTGATTTTGTCTGGCAGATCTACCTTTTCTCCGTCATTGTTGTTAGCGGCTCTAGCCTTATCTGCTGGTATTACACGCTCGCCTTGATGCACGATAGCCGCGCCCGTGCGCAACACGTCTCCGCCTGTCTCCAGCATGGGCAAGCGCGGCATGGAGAACGAGTCTCCGCCTACGCCTGGTATCCAGGAAGGGAGCGTGAATGCCAACCTACCGGCGGTATTATTCCACGCCCAAGCGACCATATTGAATGCATGCTTGAATGCACTGGCTATGCAATCGCCTACCCAATTGAACGCGTCAACAATTCTACCCGGAATGCCGAGAATAAAATTAGCCGCATTTGAGACAGCGCTTGTAATTCCGTGCCAGACGCTAGCGATATGGCTTCCTACCCAACTAAAATCAGTGGCAATAACATTGACAACGGCACTAGTGGCATCTTTGATCCAATCCCATGCAGCCTTTACAGGGTCGCCAATGCCTGACCATATCCAATTCCATAGATCGCTAAACCATGTAGTTTGCGTGGCAATCCATATAATAGCGGCAACTAGTGCGCCAATGGCCAAAATGATAAGACCAATCGGGTTTGCGTCCATAGCGATATTCCATAACCACTGAGCCGCTGTAGCAATTCCTGTAGCTGTAGCGGTTGCGGCTGTTGTGGTGGCCTGCCAGATAGCGCTAGCCGCTGCTTTCACTGATGCGGCAGACAAGGCGGTATTGGCGATTTGCAATAAATCAATAGCCCCTACCGCACCCATGATCAGCGGAGAAATGGTTTCCATTTGTTGCGCGAATTGCGCCAGACCAGTAGGCGGTTTTGAATTGTGTTGCGCTTCATTTAAATCAATCTGAGCTTGTTTGGCATTTGTTGATGCTTCCGTACCGTCGTGCAGATACTGCGTTTTATCTACTTCTGCTTGGTTCGCATCAATCGTTGCCTGCTTTCCGTCTTCAGTAGCTTGCTTCATATCCAACTGCGCTTGCTTTAAGGCATTAGATGCCTTAGCAGCTTCAAGACTGTTAGCTCCATGCTCCTTTACTGCCGTATCTAAATCTTGCTGCGCTTCCTTAGCGGCAATTTGGGCATTAGCGTAATCAATCTGCGCTTGCTCCGCGTCCACACCCGCTTGTCGACCGTCTTCCTCTGATTGACTGACGTCAACTACTGACTGCTTTGCGTCGATCGCTGCTTGACTTACGTCGTTGTACGCTCGCTCTAGATCTACCTGTGTTTGGGCTAACCGTTGGGCTTTCTGCCGACCAGAGTCTTGAAAGTCACTGACAGCCGATATGGCACCGCCTAGCTTGTCCATACCGTCGGTAAGCTGTGTTCCGGCGCCAGAGACCAAATCAAGGCCCTTACCCAGAGTGCCAGAACCGCGTGCCGCTGTGTCGAACGCGTCCTCTGTGTCACCCATAGAGGTAACCATCACTCGGGACGTTTGTTGAGTAGCGTCTCCAATTCCTGAGATAGCATCGCTGGCATTATCAGTGGCACCGACTGTGATTGAAATGTCGTTAGCCATTTAATTCTGCTTTCTGTTGCGCTAGCTCTTCCTCGCGTTCCGCTTGAGCTTCTAATTCGTCACGCTTATAACCATAGCTTTCAAGTTCCAATAACTGTAGAATTTCTGTGCTTTCAGCGCGCACGGCTTCAAGGGATGGATAACTGAACCGCTCCATTAGTGCTAAGAGAATTTCGGCATGGGCAATGGCGATTGGTTTTGAATCTCGCCTAGCCTCAACATCTGAGCCCCTAGGGTAGTCGCGTCGCCACTGCTCATACTCTTCTCTTTTGGGGCTGTAACACCACTAACAGCAGTCATCCATCCCTTGAGCAGCTTCATTACCAAAGTGCTATCAAGACAGCGCATATGGTGGCTGGTCGGCGGTAACGGCTCGTCCTCTAACAGACCACAAGTTGGGCAATGCATGTCGTTGTGATCAGTACCAAATGAATCTACGGGTGGATGCTGCATTGTCCATTCAACAATCCGTGATGCAAAAAAATCGTACGTTGGATTGTTTTGTATGTCCTTTGTAGGGTCCATGACTGGCTTAGGCATTTTCGCCAAGCGCTCAAGCATACCCATGGACGCGCCGATGGCGGTAATAACTAAGCCTGGATAGTCCTCATATTCGACCTGGTAGCGCTGAACCGAGGGTGTGAATCCGGTAGGCATTATCTCTCCCATTTATTCAGTAAATCAATCAGTTGTTACGCCCACGTAGGAACAGTGCCGTCTGCCAGCACAAACGGAACCTGCCCCTTGAATGAACCGTCCGTCCCGCGCGTAAGTTTGTAATCCGTGAGCAATACCTCATTGGGTAGAGACTTGGCGCTCACAGTCATTGACAGTGTGCGGACAACGCGCAGGTCACCAGAGAAAACCGAGTGACCGCCACCAGCAGCACTATTGAAAATAATATTCAATGTGCCACTGAAATCAACCAGACCAGCAATGCGCTCTTCTGCGAATTTATCAACACCAGTAACGACAATCGGAGCGTACGGCGTGCTGAAATCAAAGTTCGTAACATCATTCTTGATAACAACCGGCGTACCGGCTGCATTGTCACATGAGAGTGTAGTCCAGCCTAAGCCAGTCTCTTTAGCCATCTCAGCCTCTTTCCAATACAGTACGAATCTTGTTCAAATCTTCGGCCATGTTTTCAGCCCAGTCATCAGCGCTAACGTGTTGCCGTGCGTGCTTAATATTGAAACTACGGTAATCACCCAGCCCAACAAAGAAAAATGCTGGGCGTTCTGGTAAATGACTCCGCCAGGCAAAGCATTGCTGACCAGGTTCAAACACTAGATAGATTTCTTCTGGCGTTAGCTGTACCTCTCTGTACCGCCGACCAGAAGAACGGGCAGCCACTTCTAGCCCTTCCTGCCGTAACTGCGTTAGCGACAGCGAGAAGCCTTCCAAATAGCCCTTACAGCCGTACTGTTTGCACGATATCGGGCGTAGGTCTGGCGTGATCGGCTGTCTGATAGCGAATGTCTCGTAAGCGTGGGTAGGAAGTACGTTAGGCATCAGATTGTCATATCTGTGATATTGATGGTTGCCGCTACAGCGAATGTGCAGCTTGTAAATGTTCCGGAGGATACCACACGCAGCCACCTTTTGGTAGCTAAGTTTCGCGCCGTAGCGATACGTTCCTTGTTAGGTGCCGCAGTGACTACCGTGAATCCTCCACCTGTTACATCGGCGTATGGATCTCCAACGGCATTATCGTTTGACTGTTGCAGTTTAATTGTGATGTTTGTGCCAACAAAGGCAAATACTTGCAGGTACGCCTGTAATCCGAAGTTGTAGGCGGCAGGTGTCGGATCGCCGAAATCAACACCTGTGCCATTGACAGCGCCAGTATCAACCCGCTTGCCAGCAGTGAGTGCTAGGCCCCAATCGAGCCACCATGCGTTAGCCAGCGTGTCAACGTCATGTAGATATGAGCCATTATTATCCCGCTTTGATTTAACGTTGGTTTCTTTACAAACTTCACATGCTACCGGTGCGCCTAGCGTTGTCTTGTGAAAGTAGGTCGCAATTCGATCCACCCTAGGCGGAGTAGAAATTGCCAGATGTGAGTTTGTCGGATTGAAATAGTTAGTCCAACTGATACCCGCCTTGAGCTGTCCCGCCTTGCGCTCCTGTGCACTCTTATCGATACCAGTCATGGGTAAGGTATCAATGCTCTTGCTAATAGAACTCAGCGAGGCAGTGTCACTCGACAAGTCATATCCGTCAAGATAAAAATTGGCACCTAAGCCAGTCTCTTTAGCCATGGTTCCTCCCTACTTAACTTGCGGCCATACGTCGTTGACGATGCATGGCACTGTTACGTCAATTACTCGGTACTTTCCGCCCTCTGGAAATTCGATATAACCCGCCTGGCTAGCTAATGGTGAACCGAATTCTCCCATTAAATCAACGTTACGTATGGCGCCACCGAAATCAAAATCATCGTGGTACCGTCGCATTAAATTACTAGCAGCGCGCATTAGTGACGGATCTAGCATGTCTTGCACATCAGTATTTAGATTTGCAAAAATACGTACCATGAATACTACCAGTGCCGATGTCGAGTCTAGGCCACTAGCCAAGGGTACTGGTTGCATATGTTGCAACCACACAGCGGCAGTCAGGCCGTTACCAGGGCTTCTGTCAACGTCATGCATATTAACCCGCTGAAAATAGCCACTCGCCATGATGTCGCTCACGACACCATTGAAGATCGGATCTATCCAGGATTCGTCGGGTGTGGTTGTCATGATAGTTCCTTGATTAATGCATTGATAACTGGTTGCGCAATCTTTACTTTATCAGCAGCTAGACCCTGCCTGATATCACGGAATGTGTGATAACCCTTGAATCGTGAAATTCTATTTCTAGACGTCACTCCCTCCAACCATCCACCATAGATAACATTAGAGTCTGTGATTCCCCGATAAATTGAACGTCGATCAATAGCAATTCTAGACTTGTAAAAGCCGGTAGGGTGCATAAGCACTTGCCCTAGGCGGATAGTAATACGGTTTACACCCTCTTGGGCAATAGCCTCATTGACCGCGATTACAGCGCGGGCAGCCGCTGCTTTTGTTTGACTTGCATTGAATAGTGCACCCTTTTGTTTCATGTCTACATTTATACGGAAGTTAGGCATTAGACCGCACCTATTCTTCCAAGGCGCGCATGCGCTTGTGCTGCCTGGTCTCTGATGTCCGCCAGGCCCTTGCCGGAAGCAGCTCTAGCTGAATCTCCAGAACCAATGGTGCGGCTGTAGCCTGCCACTTCCTGTAGCACAGATGACAACGACTCGGCAATACACAATTGATTGATCAGTGCAGGAATGACGAACTTGTACACCGTTGACGCAATAGCGTGTACGGCTGCCACAGAGCCTAACTGCCCTCGGGCTAGCTGAACCCCTATGCGCGCATAAATGGCCGTACCGGCAACGTGAGCCGCTAGAACGCTACCGTCGTACGCCCTCTCGACAACCAGGCCATTTCCGATAACATCAGTCACTAGCATTTTCTCAGAATCAATAACAATAATCTCATCCGGAGAAAATGTAGCACCGTTTGCCACTGTCAAGAATGTATCCGATTTCAATGCAGTAACACCTGTGCCACCGAGGTTTTGCCCAACGGCAACATATGATCTTTCAGTAACAATCAAATACTCTGTGTCGATTCGCAGAATATCGCCGACACCTATCCTGGCAGTGCTCCATGTTACCGACGTAACAAGCGTATCTGTGCCGTTCAACTGCACACTGAGTGCGCCTACAACGTCCTCTGTGTTGCTATAGCTCCACTTACCTGTGATGGCGATAGTGCGCTGTAGTGGTCCCGCGAATGCCGCATTAGTTTCAAGATTTAATTCTAGGTACATGAATGGCGGACCAGAATTAACCGGTTCCAAATAATAGTTGTTCGATGGAATGGTCACACCGTTGCATACAACACTAGTGACTGAAACACAGTCGTGTTGCTCGAACCAAAGTTGCCATGCATAGGCGTATTGGAAGTTCGGCCATGGAAAGTAGAACGTTCCTAGGAACGGGTAGAAAGTGCGATTCATCGCACCGTCAATTGCCAGCGAAGCGGCGGCAATCGCTCGATCAATGCGTTGATTAGATCGGGACGTCTCCATTAGATCAAGGGCGGACTTTACATCTTCTCTTGTTGCATACCACGGGCGCATATTGATTCCATCTGAACTAGTGGCCGAATAATCTCATTATGCAGTATGCGACTCCGGCACCGAATCCTCCGGAACTTGTGACGATAGCGGCAATTCTGTACCGATATTGCCTCTTGGCATTTCGTGCATCTCTCTGACCACCTGGATAATGTTTGTCAAACCAGGCACGCCTATCATTGTCGTAAATACTACTAGAAGGTATATGTCCGACTGGCGTATTACTTGCTGGTATATTATTCCGGACAACCCTACTAGGAATAGAATCAAATCTTTCAGAATTGCTAGTTTCTTCATTGTTCATCACAGCCTCACAGCCTCACAACCTACTAATACAGATATAAAAGCAGGGGGCCTAGGCCCCCCACTCTTAAAACTCAAAATCATCGGTTGGTGTGTCATCTATAGGTGCGGGTGTAGTCTTTCGCTTTTTAGCGGATCTAGCGGATCGCTGTCGAGGCGTCGTCAGGGTAGATCCATCCGTCGTACGGGCAGAAGAGCTTACCTCGGTTGGTGCTTCTGAGAGGCTCTCCGTCGTTAGGGCAGGCGGTAGGGGGTCTTGCGTCGGCTGCTCTTTTGATGATTTCTCGCTCTGCGAGGATTGAATATAGTCCCCACCAACTAATGGTGATTCACCCCCTTCATTCGCCTTATTCAAACTTTCCAACATTGGCCGGCTGGCCAACATGTCCATCAATTCTTTGTCGCTGTATGACTCGCCACCGTGGCGTGTAATTTTTGCCATTGCATACCCTCTTAGGCGTTTGGTTGCGCCAGCAGATCAGGGCGTCGTGCAATCTTTAGACCGCCAGCGATGTAAATAACCCCGCCAAGAATGGTGCCACCCGCGCCGGGGTCTGCAATGTTCACAGACAACCATTCAAAACCGGCAGACAGTGAAGCCGCCTCAACATCGAAATACCAAAAGCCTTGATGCGTGGCGTACGTCGCACCGGCAACAGTGACGGTAGATCCGGCTGCTTGAACCGTCTCATTCCACGTCTCTGTGCCCAGCAGGGGAGAGGCAACGCTCTTACGGTAGAACGTTGTAACACAAGAAAGTGCCTGTGACGTACCACCCGTGTTTGCATTGTGCTCTTGCAACGCAATGACAACATCGTCAACACCTGCCGATGCCGCATTCTTGAGCAGGCAGACACCAAGTGTCTCATAGTTGCGCATATGAATGCGCTTCCCAGTATTCGCCCCCGCTGCCAAGTCTGCAACAAGGTTGATACCGACACTAATATCAAGCACATTTCCAAGGGACCACATATCTATGTTTCTCCTTTCTCAGGCGAGCTTGATGAATGGGGAAAGAGTAGCCCCACCGTTTTGTGGGGTGATCGCAGAAGCCAACCACGGCCGACCGTCAAGCCGCTCAATAATACGGAAGGACGTAATGTCATTCTGGAAACGGAACTCTTCCGACTGACGCGCACTCATTGCCTGGCGATCACCAATGAGGTAATAGCCAAAGTCCACAAGGTTCACGTCGCCTGCTGTAGTGACCGCGCGCGCTTTTTCAGAGACGATGATGGGAAGTCCCAACATCGACATGGGCGGCTGTCCAACGCCCGATGGGAAGTTGCCGCCACCGATCCAGATCGCAGCGTTACCAGCGCCTACAGTCATTTGGAGCAAGGAAGGCATGGCATCTGGAGAAATAACCCACGCTGCCCGGTTGAGTGACTGCGGAAGCATCCGGCAATACATCTTGACGATGTCAACCCACTCAACATCAAGGCCACCAGCGTTGCGCGTAACGCTAACCGAGCAAGGTGCATTGAGGAATCCAAGCGGCTCACCAACACCCGATCCAACAAAGAACGCGACGTCCTCAAACCAGGCGATCGCTTCCGGAAGCACTTCTCCCAGGAAGGCCGCAAGACTCGGCTGTGCGTCCCGAATCAATTCATTCGGTACCTCGGTGTATAACGTGAGTTTCTGTGCCTTGAGTTCAACCCTACCGAACTTTGGCTGCGACTCGGTAAGGGTAGCGCCTTCCTCCGACCAGTAACCAACAACGCCACCGAACACGCTGGACACGTTCGACGTGGCGTCAACCGTTGGAAATGGAACAGTCAGCGAATCCATCGGAATGACTCGCGCTCTAGGTCGAACAACCGCACTCTCCAGTGCGGTACGCAACATCTCAGCGCGCAAGACCTCGGGAATGAGGAATCCACCATCACTCGGCTTGACCGAAGAAAGGTCGTTGCTCAGCGAATGCAGTTTGCGAGAGAGTGATTCGTCTTTGTGTGAATGATTTGAGATTGCATGAAGCATCTCCGCCATGTTGTTAAATGCGCCATCGTGCTGCGCGCCAAGGGCGGCCTTGTTGTATACCGTATTCGCCTTGCGAAGTTTTCCACCCATGGTGGGGCTAGCAAGATTCAATCGCTTGGCTTCAAGCTCATCGACTTTGCCACCGTTGTTGCGTAACCAATCGATCATGAACTTTTCAGTCTGTTCGTTCACCTGGTTGGTAATGCCAGGGTCACTCTTGATACGAGCGTTGATACTGTTCTCAATGAATTCACCAAACTGCTTAGGCTCACTCATCAGATTGCGCATGGTCGTACGATCCGTGAGCATTTCCCTGAGCTCATCGGCTGTCTTTGGGATAGCAACCCTAATCGCCATCAATTCACCTTTCCAAGCGCTGTACTGAGTGCCTCGATCATGTTGTCGAGTGCGTCATCATCTGAAATCATTGCGGGTGTTGGCGCATTGCGCCTACCAGGGTATTTGAATCCGCGATTCGCTACCTTGTGTGGCTTTAACATCAACGCTTGCAGTTCTTTATCGATCCCGTCCGAGGTATCTTCCTCCGCGTCTACCTCGACTGAATCGTCTTGATCCGGTTCACCCTGATCAGGTGCCGTTCCGCCGTCATCTTGGTCTGGCTCTGTCGGCTCCATAGGCATCTTGGGCTTTACGTAGATTGAATCCGCAAGACCACATTCAACTGCTTCGGCTGCAAACATCCACGTCTCGGCAAGCATCATTGCGCGCCAACTGTCAGGCTCACCACCTGCCTTAGACGAATACACAGTGGCAATGTTGTCACTCTGCTTGTCCAGGAAATCAGCCATCGCTCGCATGTCACCAGCGTTACCCATTTCCATGCCAGCGGCATCGTGGATCATTAGTTGTGAACCAACCATCATGATGCATTCATCACCTGCCATAGCAATGATGGACGCGGCACTAGCGGCTAGCGCGTCGACATACGTAGTTACATATGCGTTGTGTGATACTAACGCGTTGTAGATTGCGATAGCATCAAATAGTGACCCGCCGGGCGAATTGATGCGCACATTGATACGTGGCGTTGTGATCGCATTTAATTCCTGCACAAATTCATCAGCAGGAATACCGCACCAGCCACCGATTTCATCATAGATATAAACGTCGGTAGATTCTCCGTCATCGCTGGCTTGATTCTTGATTGTGTACCAAGTCAGACGGATATCTGAGATCTCTTGAGCCAGTCGAGGATTGGTAGCCTTGACTTTGTCAATAATCTTAGACCGAGTATTAATCAATACTTTCTGTGCCCTGTCAGGTTTCATCCATCCCCCTTTCTATACGCGAATCAATGGCCGTTTGCGCCGTGCACTGGGCGGTGTGTTCGGATCAGCAGGTTCAGCAGGCTCTACCGCCGGTTGTCCAGAAGCGGGTTTAGTGGCTCCTACAAAGCGCATAGCAGGCAGGCCCATTGCAGCCGCTACGTCCTCGGGATCATATCCTGCCGTTACCAGTGCTTGCGCTGATTTAGCCTGACTGTCACGTTCGGCGTTTACTTGGTCGTGATTCTTTGGCGTTGGATCATCAAAGTCCAGCACCAAAGCTTTGCCGTTAGCAAACTTCGGCAATAGATACTGGTTGATTACATCTTTCCACCGCTCAAGGCGCGGAATCGTTTGATTCTCGGCCATGATTTCCTTGCCGGCTTCTGCATTAGCACGGTTAACATCATCGACCGTACCTAGCATAGGCTTAGGGAATGCAAACGCTTCACGAATCAATTCCCTTGGAAGATTACGCAATTCAGCGAACTGCATATCTTCCATTGAAAATTTGGTATCAATCCAGTCTGCATTTTCAAGCACTGCCACGCGGTGAGCATTAGCTACGCCTTGATGTTGCTGGCGCCAGCGATCAATGAATTGTTTGAACTCATCGTCACCCATGCGGTAGTCAATCTTAATGACTCCACCTGGTTGCGCACCATTGATAAAGAAATTCTTGTTCCACTCAGCCGCGTACTTTGCCGCATCGATATCATTCAGCACTGATTGCACAGGCCCCATTCCGCGATAGGGGTCTGCTGGATTTGGTAACTTGATGTGAATTACTTGCTCTTTAGATAGCGGAACTTCCTCGCCGTCTGGAGAGCAATACATATACCCAGTAAGGAATTTGGTCGGATGCTTGACCGGCTTGATTCTATCCGGCCGTACTGGCCACATTTCAACAACAATATTACCAACCATATTAAGAACAATGATACCTTCGCCAACCAAGTCAAGGTGTTGTTGCACTGTCTCGCGGAACAACCTACCTGTATAGAACTCATTGGGCTGATTCCACACGTCCAAAAATCCGTGCGTCAATACTTCCTGGCGCCTGGACTCATCACGCACAGAGGTTTTTCGGTACAGTCGCCAAGGAGTCTTGGCGAATGCATTACCTACCTGACTCACAATTGCAAACAGCGTGCCAACACTACCGTAAGCATCATACGCACGTTGGGCATTGGTATTGATTGGATCGGTACCCGATGAAAGACTAGCGCCACTGGAAACGTAAGGAACCGGTGCGTCATTTCTAACAGTGCGAAAAGAGGTAGCAACTTTGTTTACCAAATTCTGCATTTAATCACCTCCTATCGCAGCATGGGATCACGTGTTGCTGGCGGTGTAGGCGAGTCAGCCGTAGTGAGCCACGACAACGTGAAGCACGACAAACCCGCAACCACGAAACCTGCCGCGAGGCTAAACGTAAATCCGGCATAAGTCAAGCATGCAAAGCCAGCGACATGCATCAATAATTTAATCGTTGCTTGAAACCATGTTCGAGCGTTCCGTGCTTTGTTCTCTCGCTTACTCATCACCCTAGCAAGCTTGAGCAGAACCACTTCGCCAATCGAGGGCGTATCCATTCCTACAGAAACCACGGCTAGCTCCTTACGCATTCAGTATAGTTACTCGCGCTTTGCCTTTATAGTCCAAAAACATTGTCATATAGCGATCGCAGTCTAGCCCATGGTCGTCACGCTTTACGGGCTCATCTTGTTTGCGCCCATTAGTGTCAACTTTCCACACATACGAACCATATTCCTCTTGTGTACAAGTTGGTAATAGCAATTCTGCTAAGTGATTGTCACGCTCAACCAGTGCATCAGCCATGAGATAAAACTGGGCCAAACCATCATCATCAAGGCGTAAACGTTCTTTGTGCGCATCAATACCATCATTGACATTCTTAATGGCTGTAACTGTGCCAAGTCCTGTAGCTTTCTCGAAAGTACGTCTGCCTTCCGCGTCGTGGTCACAAATAATAGATATCGGCATTGGTTCATTCCACACAATTGATTCTTGTGTGCGCTCTACCTTATTGAAATGGTCGTACCACGTTTTTACTTCCTTGCGTGTAACAATATCCATAATCGTCTGTGCATGCTCTGCTACTGTGCGACCAGTCATGTATATTTCTCGATACATGTACAATTCATTGTCCGGACCTAGGGCATAGCATTTGAGCACAAACGGATTCACATAGCCAAAGTCAATACACCAGTACCTAGGCCATTCTTCCGGCAAAGGTAACGGCTTACCATCTTCATTAAATTCCCATGGAAGCACATGGTACGCAGGATCGAATTCTTCATAGATGACACCTTCGGCACTAACCCACAAGCCCAATCTAAGACGCTTGTAACGACCACCTGTGAGTTTGTCAAGAATACCAATGTAAACTTTACCTTGTTTAGTTAACTGCCCTTCATAATCAAATAAGCGAGGATTGTCCTCATGGCGTGACTCAATAAGTTTGCAAGCCTTGTCATTGCACCGCAATTTCAAAGGGTGCTTGTCGCTGCCAGGGTTACAATCCATAACTAATTGCTGAAAGCCGATTGTCCAGTTACGCAATCGAGTCTTAATCATTTCAATATCTTCGATAGTTATTTCTGTTGCTTCCTGCACATAAACAATGTCATATTCTGACGACATGATACGTGTCGGATTATCCAAACCACCAATTGTTACAGTAGAGCCATTCTTATACCGGTACTGTGGCGCTTCCTGCGAGCTACCTCCATAGTAAACAACGGTTCCGGTAGCTAGCGCTTCCTTGACTACAAAATTGCGCCATGTCACAAGGGCTGTAGACCCGAGAGAGCGCAACGTCTTACGTAGAATCAAAGCCCTAACGTTTGGTGTGAGCAGGCAGACCATGTTAATTTTCTCAAGGCATGCTCGACTCTTGCCTGTACCTGCCGGACCAGAGACTAATACTTCCTCATCCCGACATTCAAATACTTCTTTACAGCCTCCCCTAGGCTTATAAATATGCTCATGGCGCTTGCCTGTATGCTTAGTCTTGCTTTGTAGTGTGTTCACCATTTACATTCCATTCAGCCCTAGCAATGTGCAATTCTAACTGCGCACAATCACGCATATCATTGCGCCACCCACAACGTCCTAAGTGGTCTTGCAATGCATTTGTGATTACCGCACAATTAATATTGTGCTGTGCATTAATCGGGCAACCACATTTTCTGCCTTGATGTTCACTCATCGCAACGCATCCATATCTACGCCTTGAATATCAACGGAAAGAGTATCGCCTGTTCCCGAGTCGCCGGAACCCCTATGCAATAGCTGCCCTAGTTCGTTAGCAGCGAGCATTAAGTAGCTTCTAAATTCCCTCGCTGCCATAGCGTCATATCCCGCATCTTTTTCTAAACGCTCTGCAATCTTTTGAATTCGCCATAAACGTTGAAATTTTTGTGTGATCCATAAATCATCAAGCTGTGTAGGAGTAGGTTGTTCTGTAACTTCCGTCTCTTCACTAGTGCGCTCATAATGTTCCTTGGCAATCTTGATAGCATCCATGTTGTTCTCAGCAAACACGCGTAGCTCTTCAACATCGACGTCGTACATCGCTGCTAGCTCACTAGCCGTCCCTGCTCTCAAGGCAATGTCATTGATCAATAGCGCAGCATCGGCAACTGATAGGTTCATCATCCACGAAGTGTAGCACTGTGATAAAGCTCACACTATACATTGAATTATCTATGCTACCCTAAAAGCTTCGCTTGCCTAGCTACGGAGAGATCATGAACAACAACGATGAACGGGACTATTCGGAAGAGCGGGAAAACGCTGCTCTACTAAGGGAGGATGCAGCGGCCGATGCTGGCATCAACGATGAACTCATTTGGGTCACGTACGATCGCTTCGCTTCCCTAGCTGTCGCTAAGTACATGAAAGAGACTGTCAAGTTCCTGCACAGCAATTGGGTTGTGCGTATGGTTGATCTGCATGACGATTCTGTCGCACGGTACGTGATTCAGTATCACATCTAACAGAGATTGAATTAGGCCCCTCAATCGAGGGGTCTTTTTCATGTCCACGTATGAGAGGATTCATTGACGAAAGGGTTGAATTCCGCCATCCCACCAACGCGCAGCATATCCCTCGGACAGTCTTTTATGAAGCGTACACGACGTGGTCTGTTGTCAACGGGTTCCACCAGATGTCGGCCGCTCGCTTCTATGAGTCGTTTGCAGCCGCTGTAGTGGCCGTGAGCGAGTTACCTTTTAGGTCTGCTACTCGTGACGGGGTAAAGGGCTACATTGGCGTAGCGGTCAATTGAGAGGGCATGGGGTGAATGGTGTGGGCCGTGTGGAATCCACAGTGGACATGGAGGGGAATTCATTGGCTATGATGAATGTATTACGTCGACAAAGCATTAGCGTTACATTGGCGCCTGATGTATTGCAGGCATTGAATGCTTATTGCAATAGAGTGGGAATCAATAGGTCGCGGGCAATTGAGGAATTCATTGAGCATGCAGTGAATGACTCACATAAGAATGTGGGTATTGATACGACTGATGCATTGTCTGATTGAATGATGATAGGGCAATTGATTGCTGATATTGAGTCAGTGATTGATTGCCCTATATCTATGCGCTCATCGATTGAAGATCATCTAAGTGTAGGTAGAGGGGCGAAAGTGTAGGCGTCCCCTATTGCTGAGCCAGCCATCTCAGATATAAGAGTATGTTTTGCCTACACTTTCGCCCCTCTGTCGCCACTCTGGATAGGTAGTCATCGATATGCATGGGGGTATCAATGTGATTCAATAGATATCAATATGAATGAATTGCATAGATATGCACGAACAATGTATTGTTTTATTGATAACTTTGCGTGACAATGACTCAAAGTAATGAATCACGGAGCGCAACATATCACTCTTTGTGCATGATTACTATGCGTAACACACTACATTTAAATGTATCGATTGAAACATCCAGTGAAGTTTGTCGATTTGTCGAGCCCGCAACATAGACCCAGCCTATTAAAATCCCGTCCACAGTGGACAACACACCATACCCCGTAGGGTATCCGATTCTACACCCAAATTAATATCAGGATTCTACACCCACGCTGACCTGCAATGATACAGAGAGACCATTGATCCGCCTGATTACACCAACGCACAGCGCACAGAAGCCCTATACCAGCACAACAATAGCTATCTACAATGCACTATCGCACTATCCACAGTGGACCAAGCGCAGTATGTTAAAGAAACACAGCCAATTCAAACCCAACATTGAATCGATTAGTGCAAATATTGAAATATAACGCTCAGCAATGATAACAGAAAGTGACGATTAATTGAAATTTATTGATATAACGCGGTGTAATCGCCGAAAAATGTGATAAATCTCACATTGAATTGACATAGATATCCATATATAGTATATACTATATATGGATATCTATGTCAATTCAATGTGAGATTTA
>Ga0302321_100000446_pt1 | contig 35879 bp, 49 predicted proteins | sample Fen_T0_1_FD_202505 | JGI IMG/M metagenome (GOLD analysis project Ga0302321, IMG submission 202505) | Peat permafrost microbial communities from Stordalen Mire near Abisko, Sweden - Fen_T0_1 | ecosystem: Environmental > Terrestrial > Soil > Wetlands > Permafrost | place: Sweden: Abisko... | reverse complement strand
AGGATGCGCGAACGGCACGACACACTCTTCGTGTCCCGGGCGAGATCATACATGGTTTGCGCGGCGCGCAGCTTGGGTAGCGCACCGCTCACGGCTCGAGTCGATCCGCCAAAGGCATCGGCGAAGGCGGGATTGGCGGCATCGCCGCCGGGCGCTCCATGAAGGAGAGCACGATCAACGCGATCGTGTACGCAGGGCCGGCGCAGAGCAGCAGCCGCGGATCCTGCGATGCGGCCGCGAGCGCAAACCCGCCCGTCGACCAGAAGCTCATGCAGATGTCGCACGACCAGGGCTTGATGCCCTTCACGACCATCGCGTCGATGAACGGCAGCGCGCGCACGGCGAAGACGAAGCCGGGCACGGTGAACGCGATCGCCGCGGTGACGAGGACGAAGATCACGAGGTCAGCCTAGCCGTTCCGCATCCACCAAGCCAAGCCGAGCCCGGCGACCAGAAGCGCCGCGCCCCCGCCGGCGACCTGCGCCCGCGTCGGTGACACGTTCTCGTGCGGGTTCGGGACCGAGCGGTCGCTCTGCGCGCTCGTGCCGTAGCGGCTGTAGATCGAGCTCGGCGTCTCCTGGTAGCCCGTCGGGGCCGAGCCGAGGTACTTCGACAGGCCCGCCAGACCGTGCATCGCTCCGGTCGAGCTGCACGCCGCGGGGCTGCCCGTCTGCGCCAGCAACCGCCCGCCGAACGACGAGATGGTCGTGTACTGCGGCAGGTTCGGCCGCGTGCCACCGACGACCTCGAGGCCGAGCGTGTGGAACATGAGCGCGATGCCCTCCTGCTGCTCGGTGACACCGTTCGCGCTCCGGCCCCAGAGCACCCACTTCGTCCCGCGCTTGCCCGGGGCGATGCGACCGAGCAGATCGCCCTTTTGTAGCGTCGCCCCGACGGGCGCGGCGGGCGTCACGTCCGTCATGCGGATCACGAAGCCGTTCGTCGGCACCGTCGGGTCCGGACGCACGACGAACATCGGGCTCGTCTGCACGATGGTGACCGGGAACGGCGCGACGACGGGCGTGCCCGCGTCGGCGAGGAACTGCAAGCTCGGATCCTGAAAACCGCACGCGCCTGTCGCAGGACAGCTCGAGTACACGAACAGCCCCGGGTACCAGCCCATGCTCGTCGTGTTCTGATCGAGCGGCGCGATGGCGCAGGGGAAGGTCATGGATCAGCGGATCTTCTTCTCGGCCGGAGTCGGCTTGAAGCCGTTCGGACAGCCCTTCCTGGAGAGTCTGTCCATCACGGCCGAGGCGGCGCTTCGGGCCGGCCGCGCAATGACGCGCCCCTTCCCGTCCACGATGGCCAGCTTGTCTGGCGTGCTCTTGCTGTAGTCGAAGCGATAGATCGGGCACTTCGAGGCCTTCGCAATCGCGGTCTTCGTCGCGACCTTCTTCGCCTCTTTGCACGAGGAGCCCTTGCCTATTGCGGCCGCACGGGCGATGTCCCTCGTACGCACGGCCTGGACGATGGCCGATACTGCGGTCGGTGCGCAGTACGGAACCGCCCCTCTGCGGTCCTTCGCGGCGTACGCGTAGGCGTAATAGGCCTTTCGACCTCGACGAATGGCGTGTGAGGCGGTTCCGGTCATCACCGACTCCGATCGATGCGACGCTCGGACTTGATGTGATCGGCCGCCTGCTTGCGCGTCTCGAAGCACGAGGGCTCACCCATGCGCCCGTTGGCGCTTCTGCGGTAGACGCAGTGCCAGAGTGAACGATCGCCGTACGGGGCCGGTTCTTTCTCGACCAAGTACTTGGGCCCACCGAGTCCGCGGAGACTCGCTCGCTCGCTTGCGCTTCTTGGTCTTCTTCATCGGCGCCACCCAGGATTGGTGTTGGCCTTGACGGGCCGGATCTCCTGAACGCCGCAGCCCTGTCGACTCGTCAGGCACCGCACTCGCACCCCGCCGGCCCGGTACTTCACCACCGCGATCGGTCGCTTCTTGTGCGCGGCGACGATCTTCTTCCGCCGCTTCTCGGCCTCTTTGCGGCTGGTGCTGCAGTCGCGAAGATTCCCGTAACCTGGATGCTTCCGGTTCGGGTGCTGAAAGCAGTAGAACGTCTTCATCGCGTCCACCTCGAGCTGGTGCCTTTGCCGTACGGGCCTTTGAAGCCCGCTGCCTGCAGCGCCGTACGCGCCTGCTTCGCCGTCTTGAAGTGCTTGGCGCCCGCCCAGCCGCCGGGCTGCACGACGGCCCACTGGCCGCCTTCGGTCTCGGCGCGCTCTTCGACCTTCGCCGCGATCGCGGGATGCGCGAAGTCCTTCGGCCGAAGGAGCCAAACGGTCGTGCCCTCGTTGCGGACCGCGTTGACGTCCGCCGGGAGCGCTGGCGCATCGCCGAGGCCGCGACGTCGCCGAGGGCCGCCAGCGAGCGCCGCGAGACCTAGGAGTGCGAGAGCGCCGAACATGCTTCACCGTACCACAGCGGGCTGCGGGGATCGCACCCGCCACAGGATTCGTGGTCCTGCCTGTCTAGAACGCCCGCGAGCTCCAGGGGCTGGAGTCGAACCAGCGATGGGCGAGTTAACAGCTCGCTGCCTTGCCTCTTGGCTACCCCGGATCGAGTCAGCGCGCGCGACGCGCTGCCGTATTGCAGGGCACGTGGACCAGCCACATTTTCACCTGACGTGGCTGCCCCTTCGGGAACGACAGGAACGTCGTCTTCTCGAACTTGACGCCAGGCCCCGGGTAGTACTTTCGCGCTGCGTCCTGCGCGAGACGCTTCGTCTTGTACGTCATGGGGATGGTGCAGCGAGCCGTCATCGGGAGCGCTTGCGCCGCTTCGGCAGGCCGTACAGGCCCTTGGAGCCGTTCTTGGCGCAGACCGTCGGCACGAATGCCTTCCAGGTCAGGTAGCCGCCGGCCCAGCCGAGCGCGAAGGGGATCAACATGACGTCATCCTACCGCGACCTGCATCACCCTGCCAGGCGGCAAGGACACTGTGCGTGGAACTCCACGCGCATGTGGGTCGGCGAAATCCTGTACGCTTTCAACCATCTGTACAGCGGCTTCGAGTAAAAGGTCTGCCAGCGCTTGCTGTCGGGGTCTCGCTCCGGATGGTAGACCGCGCTCCGAGCCTGCAACCACTGCCCCCAAATGGCGATCGGGACGTCTTCCATACGGCGAGGTTACCGCCAGGAAGCGTCCCGATCAAGCACCCGCAGGCGCTCTGGACTCAGAGGATGCCGAGGATGCCGAGACCGAGCAGACCGTTGAAGCGGTTCGCGTCGTGCGACTCGGCCTTCGCCCTGCAGCTATTGACCTTGTCGGTCTTCGAGAGCAAGTCGCGGAACGCCAGGCGCTTGGCGCCCGCCGTCATGTGATCCGATCGCGCGCTGACGTCGCTCTTGATCTTGTCCAGCGCACGATCGGCGAGCGAGCAGTGCCCGCCCTTGATCGCCGCGCTGAACGTACCGCGTGCCACGGCACCTTCGGTGCACGGAGGGCAGCCGCGCCGGCGCGACTTCTTCGAGCTCTTCTTTGCCTTGGCCACAGGGATCTCCTTGCGAGTCGTTCAGGAACAGGCACCGACCGCGTTCAGCGGCGGCACTTGCCCTTGACGAACTTCACCTTGCCGTTGCGCCCCTTGCAGAGCTTCCGGCCACCCTTGACGCACTTACAGGTTCCTGCCTTCATGACGATCTCCTCGAGAAACGGTTGACGAAGCTCAGCGGAGACCGCTCAGCAGACCTTGCGGGTGTGACCCTTCACGCGGTGGGCCTTCACCGTGTAGCCCTTGTGCTTGTGCCGGCCCGACGTCTTGGCGGGCACACGATAGCCCTTCACGTGGTAGCCGGGGACTCGAATGTTCTTGCACGCCATCGCTCTCTCCTACCATGCGGCCGATCGCCGTTGCCAGTGACTTACAGAAGGAACTTCCACGCGAGCGCCGCGACCGCGAGCGCCGGGAGCGCAATGCTGCCGGAGCTCGAGCCGCCTGCGGTCCTCGGTGTGCCTACGCAGATCCCGTCGCTGCCTCGAGTCGTACCCGCCGGGCACGGGCCTACTGGAGTGCTCACGACTCGGCCAGTGCGACTGTCCATGCAACCCGGAGGCGTCGCCCAGAGGCCGCTCGAGTTCTGAACGCCAGGGATGAAGATGGCGGGCGCCAGACAGGACTCGCACACCTGTCGGCCCGCCGTACCCGGCAGTACCGCACCTGTCAGCGGATTGACCACGCCGGCTGGGGGGTGGAAGTTGTACCGACCGGCAGGGCACCCGCCGGAGCCCGTCTCGAGTCCGGCTGCCGGCGGTCGCGGAGGACACGGCGACCAAGTGCCCGTTGCCGGGTTCCATGTCGTCGTAGTCACGCCGTCCCAGCAGCGCGTCGACTGCGGGATCGCTGGCTGTGCAGGCGGATTCTGGATGTTGTTGATCGCGGCGTTCACAGCTGCCTGCGCTGCTGCTTGATCGGCCGCAATGGCAGCGGCCGCCGCCTGCACCTGCGGGATGGTGCAGAGCGCGTTGAGCAGACCGCCACCGCCCGACGGACCGCCGATCAGCCACGTCTGCAACGTGTTGAGCGCGTTCATCGCGTTCGCGTCACCGGATCCGTGATTCGTCGACTGGATGGCTGCCGTGGCGATGCCGAAGCCGGCCTGCAGCCCGCCGTCGATCACTGGGCGGATGTTGTTGCAGTAGTTGACGAGGCCGGCGAGATCGTTCGCGTTGAGCGTCGGGATCGGCGGAATCGTGCCGTTGCCGATCGAGCGCACCCAGCCGATGACCATGTTCGCGACGCGGATCGCGTTCGCATCGCCGCCCGCGGCCGAGCCGATCGCAGTTCCGAGGTTCGCGAGCCCCGTGATGAGGTTCACCCAGGTGCGCACCTGGCCCGCGACCGCGGACACTCGAGCACTACCGCCCGTCGTGCTCTGCATCAGCTGCGTGATCTGCTGTGTCGCTGCGGCGCCTGCGGCTGCATCCGACGCCGCATCACCGAGTCCGTTCAGGCCAGCCATCGCCCGACGATACGCAGGCATGTTGCCCATCTGCGCCGCGCGCCCTGCCACGATCCCGTACGCCAGCTTCGCGCGCGCCGTGCGCCCTTGCGGGCTCTGCGCGGGATAGAAGTCTGCGTCGGCCAGCAGACCGGCAAGGGAGACGGGGCGATTTCCGCAGCATCCGATGGGCATGGTCACGATCCTAGCAAGAAGCGCGCGGCGACGGCCGCTGCGATGAGCCATGGAACCGGCGAGCTCTTCGTCGGCGCTGGCGTCGGTGAGGGCGGTAGCGCCGATCCGGACGGGCGTGGCGCGTACGTTGCGTCGTTCGACATGCAGGGCCCGGGGAGGCCCAACACGCAGGCGGTGCCGCCTGTAGCCTTCGCTGGACCCTGTCCGGGATCGCGTCCGGTGACGTGCACCTGTCCGCCCTGCACCGCGGCGACCGTCCCGAGCCCGACGAGCGCGGCGGATGCGTTGATGCGCCGTGCGACCGCGTCGGCCGTCGTGTCGACCGCCTGGAACGTCGCCGTGAACGTGACGCCGTCGATCTGGAACGTCCGCGTCTGCCCTGCGATCTGTACGGGCCACGTGGCGTTGCTCGAGATCGCAAGGATGTTCGCGACGATGTCGTCGGTCGAGAGCGTGCACGCGCCTGAGCTCGGGGACATCACGCGGATGAACGGGAACGCAGGGCACGGCGTGTTGCCGACCGCACCGCCGATCGCTGCAACGAGCGCCGACACAGCCTGCTGCAACACTGCGTAGAGCGTCCCGATGATCGGAACCGATTGAGCGACGAGGCTGAAGACGGTTTGGAAGAGCGATACTGACAAAGCCGTGTACGTGGCCGCATCGCCGCCAGCCGACCCCGCCGCCAGAGACTGCTGCGCGTACTGCGACGAGGCCGCCCCGATGCTCTGCAGGAGCCGCGCCTTCGAGGCGTTGAAGTTGGCGCCCTCGGGTGTCGTCGACGGCACGCCAGCCGTATCGACGCTGTACGTCGTCATCGCGGTCTGCATCCACGCGAGGTAGTTGTTCGTCGCTCCTGCTCGATCGGTGTAGAACCGCAGCTGAGACGCCATCGTCTCGACCGCCATGCGAGCTCCGCCGAGCACGAGCGTGACGGGGCTTGAGGACCAGCCGTACGTGGCAGCACCTCCGTCGGGGCCGGAGGGGATATGCACGGTGCGCGTGTAGTACCCGCCGAGCGGACGCCAAATCGTGTCCCAGCTCCACGTCGCGCGGAACCACCAGTCGTTGAACGCCTTCGTGGATGCCCATCGAAGCGAGTCTGCCGTCCCTCCTGCTGCCGTGTAGTTCGCAAATGCCATTGCCCGGATCTCGTCGGCTTGCTGATCGGTCATGCCGATTGGCACCTGGCTGTAGTAGGGAGCGGGGCCGCCACTCGTCACCGCCGCAAACATCGGATGCTCCTGCGGCGGTGCAGCTCGATCGATGAAGCCGAGCGGGCCGTTGCCTGGCGAGAAGTCGTTCTGCGAGAGCGGCACGACACGCGTATCCCCGAACGCGTTCAGCACTCGAGGCGTCACCTGATACGGAATGTAGTAGGCCGGATATCCGGTCGGGGTCGGATTGTCGTACGCGAAGCCCAGATTGGCACCCGATGGTGGAGGCGGGAGCAGCCCGGCATTCACCAGATCGGTCTTGTAGTCGCCGTACGGTGTCGCCCTATTCGGGTTGTCGAATCGGACGTTCGTCGACCACTGAAGCACCGAGATCAGCTGCGCGGCACTCCACGTCCAATCGGCTGCCGTCTGCCACGGGGTCGCGGCGGTCGGCTTCGACGCGAGCAGGTCGCGCATTCGCGACTGTGCCCACAGGTAGCGCTGCAGCTGGAACATCAACGACGCCGCCGTCGTGAGGTCGCATCGATCGATGCGCCAGAAGCCCCAGAGGCAAGTAGGCTGAACGGTCGATGTGACGTTTCGGCACCCGTCCGAACCGAGCTCGTTCCACGGCGTGGCGATGATCCCGCCGCCGAAGTACTTCTGCCGGACACAGGCCTTCATGGAAGTCCACGTGCCGGCGCCGAGCCACTGACGGTCGAGCGTCCACATCGCCGCATCGATTGCGGCTCGATCTACGGGGGGCTGCACGACAGCCGAACCGGCGCCGGGGGCCGGTTGAGGCTGAACGTTGATCGACCGACCTGGAATAGGTTGTAGTGTTGGCGACAACGGCGACGTCCCGAAGCCGCTGAGCGGCTCGGGGCGATAGGCGTCCAAGTAGTCAGCTAGCTGGTGGCCCAATGGGCCTCCGATCACGCCTTGGTGGCGTACATGTCCCAGCCGACCGCCATGCAGCGCTCGGCGACACGCTGGCCCGCCATCTGCGCCCAGTACTGGTCGTAGCCGGCCGCGAGCGCGGACTTGTAGGCCGCGTCGTACGCCGAACCGCAGGGGTTGCGCACGTCGAGCACGAAAGCGGACTTGGCGCGGATGACTGCGGCGGCCGCTTGCATCGGAGCGACGCCGAGACCGAGCAGCCCGCGAAGCGCGATGCGCGCGAGGCCCTCCGAGCTCGGCAGCGTCGGCGCCCCCGGGAAGAAGCTCGATCCGCCCGAGTAGTTCGCTCCGCCGCTCGCCGAAACGTTCTGCGTCATGTATCCGCTCTGCGCGTGATACATCTCGTCGGTCGACCGGATGCGACCGGCGCTCCCGAACGCGCGCTCGAGGGATGCAAGGCCCTCCGAGCTCGGCATCGTCGGGTTGCCGGGGTAGTAGCTCGACCCACCGCCGTAGTTCGCGCCGCCCGAACCCGAGACGTTGCGCGTCATGCCCGCCCAGCCAGCCTGTGAGGTCAGCGAGCGGCCTTGATAGCCGGTCGCCTGCGACGCGTCGCGATCGCCCGCGCCGGAGACGACGTACGGGCTCGCGCTGAACGCCGCGAGGTAGCCGGCGTAGTCGTCCTGCGGCTCCTGCGACGGAGTCGGATCGTTCATCCAACCCTGCTCCATGCCGGCGAGGCCCTCGCTCGAAGGCATCGTCGGGTTGCCGGGGTAGTAGCTCGACCCACCGCCGTAGTTCGCGCCGCCCGAGCCCGAGACGTTCCGGGTGATCTGGCCCTGCTGGGTGTTCGGGTTCGGGATCAGACCATCGAGCACGGCAATCATTTCGGACATGATGTGATCTTACCTCGAAAAAGAGAGTGACGGCCAGCGACTCAACGACCTCTTCGCGAGGTGCTCTTCGGTGCGTTCTTCGGATTGAAAGTGACGAGCAGCCCCAGCGCGATCACGGCGCCGACCAAGAGCCCGCCGCTGGAGCTCACGGCCGCTGGCGGGACGAAGATGCTGTCGGTGACGGGCGGCTGCGCGGGCGTCTGGCGGGGTGGCGGCGCGGGATCGGCCACCTGCCCGACTGCTGAGAGGATGTTCTCCATCCCGGACGTGATCTTCACGTGACCTGGATGATCGACTGACGTGCCGACTACCTGCACAGTCGGTGCCGTGCCTGCCGACCCGTTCATGCGCCAGAACGCCAGCGCGGCCGTCAGCGTCGCCGGACCGGCGACACCGTCGACCTGGAGCGGCCCTACGCCTGCGGCGTTCAGTGCTCGCTGGAGCCACACGGCCGAGACGATCGGATTGCCGTTCGAGTCCGCGAGCGATGTCGGATCGCGGCCCGTCGGCTGACCGACGATGCCGAACGAGGCGAGCCCGAGCCCTCGGAGAGTCCGCATCCGCGGGAAGGGCGGGTTCACGAACTTCTCGTAGCCGTTCGGCGGAGCTCCCGACGTCTGAGAGCGGTAGTACGCTCCCGCCTCGTGTGCGTACATGTCGAGATACGACGAGAGATCGTCCGGGGGTGCGTTCTGCGGCACGATCGGGAAGAATCGGTTGAGGTCGTCGGCGGAGCTCATCAGTACCACTCCTGTCCAACGTTCAGGATTTGGGGAAATCCCTCGGTCCGCACAAATAGCTGGTCGTCCGGTGCGAGCACGAACAACTGCCCTGCGGGGGGAGCGTCTGGATCACACCAGTCGATCACGTACTCGGTCTGGCCAATGCTCTGTGAGCTAGCGAAGCTCGCTGTGCCCGCCCCGTTCTGCAGCTGGACATTCACCAGCAACGCACGAGCTTTGGAGTCGTTCTTCGCCAGTTGCGTCGGGCGATTCAGCTGGACCGCCAACGAACGTCGAGCGCCATATGGATTGCGCAGGCCGTTCCGGCCGATGACCGAAGCCGCGTACAATCGCCACTGCACGGGGGTGAACAGCGCGAAGGCCCTGGCAATGAGCCAGAGAAACATCAGAACGTCTCCTGGCCGACGACGAACGTCGCAGGCCCACCAGCGGTGACCTGCACGGAAAGCTGATCGCCTGGGTTGAGCACGAACCTCTCACGCGCGTTCGCGTTGAACTGCACGGGGAAGTCGTTCGCCGAGGCCGCACCGGCCTGGTTCTGAGAGAAAATCACGTTCGTGGCGGGGCCCGCGAGATCGCTGCGGGTCACCGTCACGCTCATGACGCGCTCCTTGGTACTGTTCTGAGCGAGCGTCCTCGACTGACCGACGCCGAGCGGACTCGTTCCGCTGCGCTTGCCGAACGGGGCGCGGAACTGCCCCACCACCGACGCGAAGTATGCGCGGAGCTCGACGTCGGTGAAGATCCCGACAGGCTTGGACGAGTTGTCCAAGCGCCGCTCAGGTTCCCTGCGGGCCGCAGGCGATGTAGTCGCCGGAGACCACGACACAAGCCTGCTTCGTGGTACCGACGAGCGAGGCGTAGAGCGCCGAGTCGATGGTCCACGACACCTCGAGGTCGGTGCCGGGGACCGTGATGTAGACGCCGTCCCACGCGAACGGCTCTGTCGAGCCCTGCGTCACGGCCGCGATGCACACGGGTCGCTTGAAGATGTTGAAGTTGCGCGCCTGCTCGAGCACGTTGAAGTTCACGAAGCCGGGCGCCGCACCGGCGAACTCCGGATTGAACATCGATGCATACATGCGACGGATCGCCAGGTTGTACCGCGCGATGATCGTCACCTTGTCGCTCGTGAACACCGGGGTGCCCGTGCCATCGACGATCAGCTTGTAGGTGATCGCCTCGAAGCGCACGTCCTCGGGGCGAATCGCTCCCGATGCGATATCGGCGTAGTACGTGAGGATTGCGCCCGGAGGGATCGCCTGCGCGTTCCCCTTCGGGGGGAAGACGATCTGCTGCAGAAGGGCCATGATCTGCTGAAGAAGGGCCTGAATCGCGTCCATTGTCGTCGTCTCCCGAAGATCACTGTATCAGAAACACAAAAGGGTCCCGACCGAAGCCGGGACCCTGATGCGTAGTGCCCGGGGGCAAGGTGGAGGAGCCGAAGCCCCTCAGTTCACTTGCTGACCGCCGAGCGGATGAGGCCGTGCAGGAAGTTGCGGACGACCACGGCGCAGTCCTCCGGGGGGCTCGTCTGCGCCTGGACGTTGATCTTCGGCGTCAGCGCGGTCTGCGAGAAGCCGCCGCCGCCGGCCGACGTCGCCTGCGTGAGCCACTGACGCTGCGGGAACGTGAGCGTTCCCTCGATCTCGTGGTTCTGGTTCAGGAGCTGCTTGCGGATGAGGCGCGCGGCCGAGGCCGTCGCCGGCACGCCGATCGACATCACGCCCTGGCCCGACTCCTGGGTCTGGCCGTAGAGGCCGTAGCCCGACGGGAACTTGATCGCCGGACCTTCGTCCTGGAGCAGCCCGTTGATGTTGAGGCGGTAGTACGCGTTGTCGACGATGGTCTTGAAGTCCTGCGGCGCCGGGAAGCTGATGCCCGTCGAGCTGCAGATGTAGAGACCGATGCGGTCGAGGATCATCGACTCGCCCGCCGAGAGCTTGCTCTGCGTGCGGATGTTCGTGTCGACGTTGCCCTGCGGACCGTTGTTCTTGCCCTGCAGGTTCTGGAAGAACGTGAACGTCGTTCCGAACGTGATCTGGCCGGTCGGGATGGCGACCGAGTCGTACTTGTCGCCCTCGCGGAAGTCGCGGATGTTGATGACCTTCCCGGGATTCGAGGGATCCTGGAAGAGGCCCGGCTGGCCCGGGATCGGTTCGATGACGCCGACGTCGTTCATGATGCTTCAGCTCCGTGTCGAGCCGGTGTTCGTTCCGGTCTCGTTCCAAAGGTACCCAATCAGACCATCCGACCGGGCTTCATCGCGGCGCGCCGCGTCGTAGTGGGTGTCCGTTAGGACAGGTACGGCATGTACGCCGCCATCGAGCCGAGCTCGGTCACGCTGGTGACCGGAGCCGAGAGCTGCTGCGTGCGCACGACCGGGCCGTTCAGGCCGGCCATGTCGTTCTGGTAGGCGCGCATCGGGGTCGACACGGCCATCTCGAGCGCGCGAAGATCCGCCATGCTCAGGTGACCCGAGAGGTTCGACGTGCGAACCGTCGGGCCCGTGGTGCTGGCCGGGTCGTTCACGTAGCTCGCGACGAGCTCCGCGAAGCCGAGGCCGGTGACCGCGCCCGTGAACGCCATCGAGGCATCGCGGTTGCGATCGTACAACGCGCGCCCGCCGAGCAGGCCGATGAGGGCCGTCAGGGCGCTCTTGGCGCGCTTGTAGTTCATCGTGCCGTTGCCGCCCGCGGCGTCCGGCGCGAACATCGAGCCCGAGCCGGCCGCCGGCTGAGCCCAGACCTTGTCGAGCGCCGTCGTGGCGAGGAGGATGCCTCCGCCGCCCACCGCGCCGCTCATCACCGCGCCCTTGACGTGCTGCACGTCGAGGAATGCGCCGAGTCCGAAGCTCTCGAGACCAGAGATGTCGTAGTCCATTTGACCTGTATTCTCCTGGGCCCGCAGCCCGCTATTGGTCCTACCGCGCGCTCGAACGAGAGTGCAAGGAAGGACAGTCGATTACTATGGCAAGTACGTTTCGCGCAGCAGTGCTCGATCGTGATCACTAATCCACGGCGGGAACTCGCCATCGGTGCGTGATCGCTGCACACGCCGCATGATCGATCCGTCCCAGTCGTCGTGCGCGAGCCCGACGCAGTGTCCGAGCTCGTGCTCGAGCGTGTAGAAGAGGAGCTCATCAGTGCCGGTGTTCGCTGTTACAACACGACACCGAACGCCGCTCGTCACCGACGGGTCGTAGTCCGCGTGGCCGCCGGGATCGGACCAGGGCGTCCCGACATCGACGGGCGCGCCGACGACGACGGTCACGTCGCAGTCGACGTCGGCGGCCGTGTAGAGCTTGAAGCCGAGGCGCTGGTTGATCGTACCGATCGCGTCGCTCGTCATCTTCCGCGCGCCTGCCGAGTCACCGATGTACGCGCTCGAGCAGACGGCCAGCGGCTCTTCGCCCTCGGCCCAGTGCGGGCGAGTGAGCATGAAGCCTGCCTCCGGAATGCAGCCTGGAAGCAGGAGTAGGAGCGTGAACGCGAACGGCAGCTGCATCGCTCAGTGCTGCCAGAACAGCAACGCGGAGACCTGAAGTGTCGTCCCGCCAGCCCCCGCGATCACCTGAAGATCGAGCGTGTCAGTCGGGACGAAATCGACATCGACGGTCGTGACCTGCATTCCTGTGGCGCCTGCCGTGATCGCGATTGTGTGCGCCGTCGCCGAGCCGTTCTTCATCACGGTGGCGCTCGAGGCGGACGTGAGCCCGTTGATCGTGACGTTCCACCGCACGCTCTGAAGACGTCGCGCGTCGATCGGAAAGCCGACCGGCGCCGGATTTCCCGACGTGGAGTTGTCCGAGAGATAGCGTGTCGTTCCCGCCGCAAGCGCACCGGCGAAGAAGCTCAGCATGCTCTTCAGCGCTGTGAGCGCCGTGTTGATGGCCGTCGAGACCTGCGCGGCGCTCTGGGCGTCCGCCGGAAGCGCCGCAAGCTTTGCGTGATCCGCCGCGCTCATCGAGCCGGGCGCCGAGTCTGACGCTGCGACGATCCCGATGTTGATGTCTGCTGTGAGCGGGCCGCCGCCCGTGATCGGCGCGCTCGTGTTGACCACGCGCGTTGCGGGAACTTCACCCGGGTCGATCGCGACGCCGCCGGCGAGCAACGCGGCGACAAGACTCGCTGCGGGCGTCTGCTCGCGCTGGGTCAAGAACGCGAGGAGGATCGCGCTCATCGTGGCTGGCACGTACAGAATCGCGACGAGCCCTGACGCGCGCAACGTCACGACGCTGTAGTCGGTCGGATCGTCGAACCGCGCGCCCGCAGGCAGCTCCACGCTAGGGCCGCGGAAATCTTCGAGAACGAGATAGGTATTACTCATGTGATCCTCACTTCCAGATCGCCTGCCAGTTGGCTGCTGTGTTGCCGCCGACCACCGCAGAGATGAACGTGAGACCTGTCGTTGCCTTGACCGAGATCACGGCGTCGGCAGCGGCGGCGTTGCTCGTCACGAACGCGGTGTCGGGAGCTGTCGTCGTGCGCACGAGGCCCGTGTAGCCGAGACCTGCATCCCACACCTTTGCGACCGTGCCGCCGGCGGCGAGACTTGTGGTGCCGGTGAATCCCATGCCTGGAGTGAGATCGCCTGTCGCGTCCGGTGTCGTGTAGACGGCCGATGGCGTAACAGCACCTCGCAAGTTCATGTGAACGCCGGCGCCGGCTGTGAACGTCACTCCAGTACCCCAGCGCGTAGCGCCGAAATCGAGCGTCTTGAAGTTCGCGGCTGCGCCTGCAACTTTCGCCTTCACGGTATTGACGAGCCCGTTGTCCGTGATGCCGAAGCACCCGCGGAAGTCGAGCGAGAAAGCAGTCGCGGTGTCCTGGAACGGGTTCGTCGCCAGATCGATGATGCCGCCGTTGCCGCCGCCGATCGCGCCGCGGTACGCGAAGGACGGAACACGATTCCCGACGGTGTTCGAGAACAGACCGCCGGCGCCCGCCACGATGCCGAGCACCGTCGACTGCGGATCGCCGTACAACTGCGCCTGCGCCGTCATCGTGATGGTACCTAGCGCCGAGCCGATGAGGAGCAGCCCGCCGGGCAGGTTGGTGGTCGGCGCGAGAGCGTCATCACCGTTGTAGGTGATCGTGACGTTCGCGCCGGCAATCAGACCTGCAAGATCGGAGTTCGTGTCGACACAGTAGACACCGTTGCACGACGTGATCAGAACGATGCCGAATAGACGACATGCCCAGAAAGACGCCAACCCGGCGCAGTATTTCAGCACAACCAGGCCGGCGGCGCCGCCAGCCATGTACATGTTGTAGAAGCTGGCGCCAGTCGTCAGGTACGTCCCTGCAGCATACCCCGATCCGTCGAGATTGATGCCTGAACCGGCGCCCGTATTACGAACGAACATATCGTTGAACGCGACGGACGTCAGTCCAAGATTGGCGCTGAAATCGAACAACGGAGTCGCGAGAATGCCGGACACTACCGTGCCGAGTGTGAACGCGGCGGACAAGCCCGGAGGATTGACGGCCACGCCTTGAAACACGATGCTGGTGAGGGTAGCCGGGCGCGTGATCGACGACGTTTGCACGTGATTCTGCGGTGCGAGCATGATGACGTCCTTCGAGGACGCCGCGTTCACCGCCGCCTGAATCGTTGCGAACGGCAGATTCGCATTTCCTCGGGTGCCGGTCGTGTCGTTGCCGCGCACGTTGTCGACGTACAGAACGCTCGACCACGGGCCCTTCACAACGGTGTTCGGATCGGTGCCGACGACGGTCAAGCCACTGCGCTGGAGGAAGGTCTGATCTGGGATTGCCGCGAGTGCGAGCCGGGCGGGTGTCGACGTCTCCTCGAGCGCGATGACCGTGGGATTCGGGTAGGTCCCGGCCAGATCTCCGCCGGCCGGGCCGATGGGCGTCGCCGAGTTCAAGCCGCTGAGGTACTGGACGAACATCAGACCTGCTCCTCGACCGTGACGATCGGTTCGGACGCGTGCGCTCGAATCTCGGCGAGCACCTTGGCAGAGAAGAGCTCGACCTGATCCTCGAGCGGCACGGAGAGCAGCAGCTCAGCCTTGACGACCTCCTCGAGCGCGGCGCGGCGCGCTTCGGTGACCTCCGCCGTAACCGTCTCGATGTGGCGATCGATCAGGCCCGTGCGCGGAGCGAGATACCCGTCGAGCTGCTCGATCATCTGTCGATGCTGCGCGCGAATCTCCTCGACGGCGGCGGCGGGGATCTTCTGGAGCTTGCCGCCGACCTCGGGTAGGTGCTCGATCAGGTGCGCCTCTGCGTGCCCCTTCTCGTGCTCGGCCCGCTTCGCCTCGAGCTTCCGGCGCGTCTCCACATGCGTGTCGCCGAAGTAGTCGCGAGCCTTCGCATCGAGCACGCGGGCTTCGTGGTCATCATGGCTCTCCCTGAGGAGCTCGACGGCTTTGTCGCCGGCCTCGAACGTCGACAGGTGCCTCTCCTCGATGCGGGCGCGGATCCAGGCCCTCTCCCAGTCGGTGAGCTCGTGTTCCGATCCATGGAGCTCGTGCGCGTCAGGGTCTCGCTTCTGATGCGCGCGCTCGCCCGAGTGCTCTTCGACATCGAGCTTTCGATGCTCGATGAGGGCCTGCGTCCACCAGTGATTATTGAGGATCTTCTCCACGATCAACCTCCGACCGCGTTCCAGGGCATGATCGAGCCGCCGCGCGAGGCCGCGAAGGCCTGCCGGAGCTCGAAGGGATCGAGCGCGTAAGTGTCCGTCTCCCAGCCTCTCACTGGCGTGCGAACGCCGTTCGAACCGCGCACGAGTCCGCCTGGCTCGACGTAGATCATCGGGATGGTGCGACCGTCTTTCACGCCGTTGACGACCATCGGCTTGCCGGTGCGAACCGAGACGACCTGCGCCCCATACACGGCCGACTTGTAGTCGAGTCCTGCGGGCGCGTAGACGATACGATCCGGCGGGGTGAAGTTGAAGATCCTTTGCCAGAGGGGAAGTACGGCCCCCTGACGGATCGCCGCAACACCCTCGGGCGTGACGACCGCAGTCGGGCGCCAGACTCGAGCGTCAGTGCGACGCGGCACACCCTGCTGCATCCGCTGACCTTGAGTCGTGATCGTGACTCCGGCGAAGCCCGTCGGGCCCGGCCCGCGACATCCAGGACAGCCGCCGTCGGCCTCTTGACCGAACCGCGGCTTCAGTTGCTCGGGCTTCAGGATCCAGCAGACACCGTTCTGCAGGACGCAGGTGTCGGTGTCTTCCTGAAGAGCCTGGGACCAGCCAACGTACTCGCGAAGGTAATCGGGCGACGGATACAGACGAGGCGCGATGCCGATCGTGTCGCCGACGCAGCCCGTATCGCTCGTGCTGTAGCTGCCATCGCTGTATGCGATGAGATCTGCGTCCGAGCCGTTCATGCGACAGTCTAGCTCGATTCGTTGTCGCTCCACCACGGCTCCGCCGAGAGGGACCCCTGCCGTTTCGCCGTGCGTATTCGGTGACAACAGGCGCACACCAAATCGCATTTCTCGATCTCCGGATCCCTCTCGTGTGGAGGTAGGTTCAGGAGTGATCGATAACGCACTTTGTCCAGTTTTTGGGTCGGATCCCGATGATCAAAATCCATGCAGCAGAGCGGAAACTTCCGCCCGCAATCCATGCACGGCTTCATCTTGAACACCCGAAGGCGGGCTCGTCTCTCTGCTTGATATTGCGCGTCGGTCTTCAACGGCCGCTTCGTCTGATCTACCAACGGACTTTCGCCGTGAATATAGTAGTGCCGCTGGTAGTTACGACGCTGTTCGCGCAGTTCAGGGCGCGCAACCTCCCGTTCGCTACGTCTAGCGCGCTCCGTAGCACCCTCTGCACGCTTCTTTTTCAGGTACGCATCGCGATACAAGAGTTCTAGCGCCTCGGGCGACGGGATCAGGTTGACTCGGATCACGCCAAGAGCCTGATCCGAGACCCATCCGTGAGCAAGCGGTTCAGCGCGTCGGCGTCGAGCGAACTTCGACCATCACGTCGACGTCGAACGGGGCGACGGCGCCTCCGAGCAGCGAGACGGGAAGAATGAGCACAGGGAGGCCCGTGTTCGTCCCGAGACCGCTCGTCGTCGTGTCGAGCACGATGAGCGCCGACTCGGTGTCGAGGCTGCCGATGTTCGCCGAGAGGCCCTTCACAGTGACCCAGGTGTTCTGGCACCACGTGCGATCCGTCGAGACCTGCGTGCCGTGACCGATGACGAGCTCGCCAGAGTTGACAACCAGCGCGACAGGGGCCGCTGCAACGGGGGCGTGAGGCGCGAGCGCCGAGGGCTGTTCGTCGTCGAACACGAACGCCGGAAACTGACGGTTCTGCTGAGTGGGTACCGTCGCATCTGCGAGCAGGAAACGCATGCCTCGCGAGGCATTCGCGCCACCGCCGGTGGTGAACGCGCCGTTGGTCTTGGGAAAGGTCGCCAGAGCCTCGCCTGCGACCACCGTTCCGGTGAAACGAAGGACCTGGGTCGAGCCTGCGGGACGATCTGTGGGCTGAAGGGCCATGACTTGCTCCTAGTAGGGAAAGGGAATCGAGATCACAGCCAGGTGACGAGGGTGTCGAGCGTGCCGGCGGGCGCGCCGCCGATGTTGATCGTGAACTGCGTTCCCGTCTTCGCGCCCTGCGTCACCGGGGTGCCCGCGGCCGCCGACTCGATCGCGCTGACCATGTAGTTCGTGTCGACCGTGAAGCCGAACGCGACGACCGTCGCGGCGATGGCCGCGGTGCCGATCGTGACGAACTTCGGGGGGCGGTGCGAGCCGAGCGTCGCGCCGGACGACACGTACGTCGGCTGGACGGCGAAGGCCGAGCCGCGCTCGTCCATCACGCAGCGCAGGCCCGACGTGATGGTGACCGCGGCGCTCGTGCGCACGCCGGTGAAGTTGATCGCCTGGTTCGTGACGTTCGCGACGTCCGCGAACTGGTAGCCAGTGCCGATGAGCACCGCGCCAGAGAAGTCGACGGTGACCGCTGCAGCCGCGCCGTCCGGTAGAGACTTCGCGCCAGTCGAAGCGAAGTCGACCGCGCCGACCGTGCCGTGAATCTGGATGCTCGGGGCGATGGTCGACACCGACAAGTTCAGGCCCGTCATCGAAGTGCCGATGCCGAGACCGATCGTCGAGCCCACGAGCCCGTTCACGAGCGGCTGTCCCGTGCCCGACCACGCTCCGATCGCGCAACCTGCGCCGATCTGCAGTCCGACAGACTGCGCGGCTGGCTTGTTCGCGTCGGTGTTGTCCCAGGTGTGCTGGACGTTGCCGAGGTTTGTATTGCCTCGGAGACGCACGTTCGAGCACGTCAGGAACGAGCTTGAGGGTGTGGGTGCCTGAACGTTGAAGAGAACGACCTCGTTCGCTTCGGTGATGTTCAGCGCGTCCGTAGCCGCGCCGCCCGTTGTGATGTCGACGTTCTCGAGCTTCAGGCCGTTCGAGAGGAACGCTCCTGCTGCACCAGCGCCGCCAGCGCCAACGAGGGCGCGACCTGCACCTGTCGCCTGAAAGCGAACGTTCTGGATCAGAACGCTGCGATTCGCTGGACTGAGCGTCCAGACATCGACCCCGGCGTCGGCAGTGAACACTGTGTCGCCCGAGAGCTCTCCGTAGCCTCGGATCATCATGGTCGCCAGAGCCGGAAGCTGAACCGTCTTGGCAGGGCTGGCCGGGAAGTTACCGGGGCCTGCAATGAGTACGTCGCCGCTCTGCATCGCAGCGAACGCCGCATCGACGGTCAAGAACGGGCGAGCTGCGTTGCCCCGAGTCCCCGTCGCGTCGTTGCCGGCGATGTCCAGGTAGACCGAGTTGCTCGGTCCGACGATCTCGAGCGCCGAGGCGTTACCGGCTGTGAATACGACGAACATTTCGGTGAGCTCCCTTCAGAGGATGATCTTCGCGGCGGTCGCTTCTGCGGCCTCCACGAATGGGCGCACGGCCTTGGCGACCATGCGGCGGATCTTGAGGCCTCGAGAGACCTCCTGAACCGACTGCAGCTCCCGACTCCCACCCATGTCGGAGAACACCTTGCGATTTTTCGGATCGACGCACTTTCGATGCACCGCGACGCGAACGACGCTGCCGGGAGTGCGCATCTCTGTGAGGCGGAGATCGCGCTCCTCCTCGTCGAACTGCTCCATGCACCCCCAGCAGACGTGCACTCCATGGTGCATCACGATCGGGACGAGCGTCTTGTCGATCTTGCTGATGATCATGTCGATCTCGGTCGCGCGATTTGCGACTCCTCGAACGTCCAGGTCCATGCTGTCGCCCTCCCCGATCACAGCGACCTCGCGAACCAACCCCAGAACACGAGACCTGCCGAGGCCCCCTGCCCGAGAATCTGAAGTCCGGTGCCGGTCGACGCGGCGGCCGCCTGAAACGGATCCTGATCCAGCAGCGTGACGACCGAGTTGGCCGGAATCGACTGCGCGATTGCGGTCCCTCCGAGCACTGTGATCGTGGCCACGATGGGGGCTCCCGTCGTGTTCTCGACGCGAAGCGTCACGTCGTCGATGTACGGACCGCCCTGCTGCGTCGCGAGCGAGTCGACCTGATGCAGAACCGTCGGCGCGACGTTGCTGATCGCGCGCGGCGCCGCGACACCACTCGACACCATCCCCGTGAGGGGCCTTCGCTGAACGGTCATGTCCGGACTCCTACCACTCGCGGCTCGCGACGAGCAACACGCAGACCTTGTGGCTGAGATCTGCGGCCGTTCTCGAACCACGCCTACGTACGTAGGCGATACTCATCGAGTTCGACCTACGTACGTAGGGCGCTTTGCCGCTCTTGCCACTATACGGATTACTATGGCAGACAGAGTTCGTGCTCCCGGACACCTCGGTCGATCAGTTTCACGCGTACATCCTGCGCCTGAACAACCCGAACACGGCCGGAAAATACCGACTCGCAGCGCAGAAGTTCGTCGCGTTCTGCAGCCAGAACCGACTCGATCTACAGCGTCTCCCCCCGGGCGTGCTCACGCTGTTCACTGAGGTGCTCGTCTCGCAGCAGCTGGCACCGAACAGCGTTGCCGTGATGAGTGCCGGCGCCAAGAAGTTCCTGAAGTGGCTCCAGGCCAACGGAACGATCGAGCCTGCCAACTTCACCTCGCCCGATCTCCCTCGAATCAAGAACGCCGAGCCTAACTCGATCGGAGACGCCGACCTGCTCGAGTACTTCCGATGGGGGAGCCGATGCCCCGAGCCCGCTCGAACGGCGATTCTGCTCCTCCCTTTCTGCGGGCTGCGCTCGGAAGAGCTCCTGAACCTCACGCTGAGCTCGATCAAGAAGTACGAGGTACCGACGATCGGTGGAGGGACGACAGGAACACTCTGCTTCTACGTCGAGCGGGGCAAGGGCGGAGACTCGAGAACCGTACCCTTGCTGCTTGACGGTCGTCCGATCCTCGTTGCGTATCTCACCGGATGGCGCTCGTCGCAGTTCGGCGAGTACTTGTTTCCAGCTCCTGACGGATTGACGCCCATCTCCACGCGAACCCTTCGCCACTACGTGCAGTGGATTCGGGAACAGATGATCAAGGCCGGGAGGGACCCGAACAAGCTGACCCCTCACACCTTGCGACGGACGTACATCACGACTCTCTGGCGGGCGGGGCTCGACGTGCCGACGCTCACGAAGATCGCGGGCCACAAGAGCATCCAGACGACGATGCAGCACTACCTGGCCGTGCAGCCGGAGGATCTGGCCGGTGCCGTTCAGAATAGGCACATCTCTCTGATTGCCAAAGGCCCGTACGCCGACGCCGTGCGAGATGCGGGCAACAAGGTCGAACAGTATTTAGATTCGCTGAAGGAGGGATGATCGATGCATGACGCGGGAACGAACCCTGGAGTGCTCGCAGCGCTCGAGAACATCGGAGGTGTGTCGTCGGATATGTCTTCCGTGCTCGGCGCGCCGCCGGCTCCGCCACCTCCCGCTGTACGTGGGAGAGGTAACTTCGCGACACAGGCCGCCGCTGCCGGTGCTGACGCGAAAGCTCAAGCCGAACAGGACCGACAGGCGCTTTCCGAGGCCCAGGCCGCAAAGGGGCTCGTCGGGCACGCGGCGAAGAAGTTCCCGTGGCTCACTGGCAAGGTGCCTGGGGCGCAGCGCGTGCGTGTGCGCCAGCGCAACGGCGCGCAGCTCGTCACCATCGGCGACTACTCGAAGTCGGACGTCGAATCGTCGCCTGATATCGAGTCGTTCGTGAGCACATACCTTCGTCCGCAGTACGGCGGGGGTGAGTACCAGATCTTCCTCATCGACGAGATCGGCAAGGAGATGGACGGGGGTATCGTTCGCTTCCCTGAACCGGCCAAGAACCCATTCACCGCGACAACGCCGGTGCCGGATGTGGCCGCAGGCATGATGCCTTTGATGGTCGAGATGTACCGGAACTCGACCAAGCCCGTTCCGACGCCCGACCCGTTCCAGCAGATGAAGACGATGAAGGAGTTCCTGATGGACACCCAGCCGAAGCCTGCGAACAACGACTCCTTGTTCGCATCGATGCTGCAGATGCAGTCTGCAGCAGCCGCGGAGAACCAGAAGCTGCTCATCACGCTGATGGGCTCGAGGTCGCAAGGCCCCGATCCGGCCGTGACTGCCATCACTGCGCTTCTCGAGCGCATGGACCGGCGCCTCGAGAAGCTCGAGACCGCTCCGCCTCCCATGGCTCCACCCCCGATGATGCCGCCTCCTGGGCCTGGCTACACGATGCCTGAGCTTCTCACCGCGATCACCGGGGCGGTGGGCGTCATCGTGCCGTTGCTCAAGGGCGACTCGGTGAAGCCGACCGAGCTCGCGCAGCTCGTGCTCAGTGCCCAGGCAGCCGCCGCCCCGAAGGATGGATTCGGCGTGCGTGACGTCATCGAGATCTTCAAGGATCGCGAGGCCGCGACCTCGCCGCCTGCGACGCTCGAGGACCAGATCGGCACGCTCGTACGCGTGAAGGAGCTCGCTGCGGCGATCGCGCCCCCGTCGCAACAGTCGGCGCCGACGGGCACGACTTTTTGGGACGCCGCGATCGCCATTCTCGGCAATGGCAGCGAAATCTCGAAGGCCATCGGCAGCCGCGTCGATCAGTCGCTGCAGCCCAAGCATGTGCAGGTCACCGAGAACCGCCAGATGCCGCAACAGCAGGCTCCGCAGCCTCCTCAGATCCAGCCGAACGTGGTGCCTGCAGAGGAGGGCGTTCGTCTCCCTGCGAACTTCCCGGAGAAAATGACGGCGCTCGAGACCGCGACGACGCCCGGTGGACGCATCGAGGCGACGGTGGATGCGCTCATGTCGCTCCGCGGCATCGATCAGTGGAACAGCTTCACGCAGAAGCTGCTCGTAGCCGTCGCTCAGAACGACATCGACGCTTCGATGAAGCTGCTCGGCGGCTGGCTCAAGATGCTCATGGAGGGCGGCCTGCTCAAGCGCGAGACCGCGCTCTCGACCCTCGCGGCGTTCAAGGATTCGTTCGCGATCGTGCGTGTGGGGCTCCTCGAGAAGGTCCCGATGCTGCAGCCGATCGCGCGCCAGGCAGATGCTCAGGCTGCCCAGGCGGCGCAGGCCGCTGCACGGGCGCAGGCGGCCGCACAGGGCGCTGCACAGCCCGCGGCTCCGACCGAACAAGAAGCGGCTGGTGCCGACGAGGGCGGGGAGGAAGAGCCCGACGAATCGAAGCCGACCGGGCCCGCGCCGGTGTTGGTCGATCTCGGGCACGACGCCGAGGTGGCTGCGTACACGGGTTGATCAGGAAGGGCGGAGAACATGGACAAGCGAAAGAAGAATCCGAGATCCCGATCGCGTCCGAAACCGACCGACTGGCAGAACATCCTGTCGATGTTCTTCGAAGCCGGGCTCTCGGGCGACACCGAAAGCCTGCTGAGGACCGCGGGCGCGTTCCTGAAGATGCAGGTGGACAACAAGACGATCTCGAAGGAGGCGGCGCTGGGCTGGCTCGCAGGACTTCGTACTGCGGCTCCGATGATCATGGACGCGCTCAAGTCGCTGATCGCGCCGAGAACGTCACCTCCGCCGACACAGCCTCGCGGTTGCTTCGTGCCGCCCCCCGGCGGGGCCGAATCGCAGGCGCTGATCCTCGCCATCACCGAGCTCGGGAAGGCCAACGGACGCATGGCGGACGCGCTGCGCGATCAGGCGGAGCTCCACTTCCGTCTGAACATGCCTACCGAGCCTGCGTCAAAGCCCGAGGCGTAGTACCCTCCCATCATGTCCTGGGGCTGCGCCTGCGGTCGTCTCTGCTCGGATGGCGACCGCTTCTGTGCCGCGTGCGGCGGGGCTCGAGACAAGGGCGTCACCGTGCGCTCGGATGCCGAGAAGGCCCTGTTCCTCAAGAAGGCCGAGCTCCAGGACGCGCAGGCGCTGCGGGGTGTGCGCCGCGTCCTGCGCGATGGTGAGAAGTCGTACCAGGCGGCCGAACGAGAGCTCGAGCTCGGGTTGGTGGCCGACTACTCGAAGTTCACCGGATGGTTCGGTGAATGGCTTCGGGGCGGGACCGAGCGCGTAGATCACTACGGGATGCCGATCGACGATTCCTGGGATGACTACGACGACTTCGACTGATCTGGGCGGAGAGCTCGACGTCGGCTAGGATCTGAAGATGTCGCTGGCGAACGTGGTCATCGGATTCCTGGGCATCGCGCTTGGCGTGAACTCGATCGCCAAGGGCGCGCAGCGCGTCTCGGAGGGCATGCGTCCGCAGGGCGGTGCGCGCCAGATTCCGGGTCGTGTGCCGACCGTCGTCGTGCCGCGCTCGGCGACGAAGAAGATGCCCCGTCTCGTATCGCCCGCCGTTCAGACGCGGACGCGCGCCGGCGTGATGGGTGTCTCGAAATACGAGGTCAACACCTTGGGCGATCGCCTAAGCGTGATCATCGATCGCATCGAACAGAGCACCACAGACCCGAAGATCATCGCATGGGCGCGCAAGGCCGTATCGCAGCGCAAGTCGGGCTCGACTGCATGGAACGGAGAGCAGTGGGTCTCGGCAGAGAAGGACCACTTGGCCGAAGCGGTTCAGGTGTTCAAGCAGCTTCGCTACTCGCAGAAGTACGTCTCGGACCCCGTCGGAACAGACACATACGCGAAGGCGCGCAACACGTTGGCTACGGGAGCTGGGGACTGCGACGAGTTCACAACTCTCGGCGCCGCTGCATCGCGCGCTATCGGCATCCCGGCCCGCGTGAAGGTCATCGCCACCAAGGCATCGCCCGACGGCAGTGCTGACCACGTGTACTACGAGATCCTGGCCAACAACAAATGGGTCCCCATGGACGCCTCCGTGAGCATGGGCCCTGGCTGGGAGGCTCCCGACTCGATGGTCCGTCGCCGCTGGATCTACGAGATCGACGAGCGCTGATGCCCACCTCCATCGAAGATCTGATCATCCTGCTCGACGCGCAGGTGATGGACAGCCCCTATGAGGTGCGTGACGCGTGGCGCATCGTTCGCGGGCATCTTCGGCAGCGCCGCCGTCCGAGCTCGACAACCCTTCCGACGGTCGACACGCCCGAGGAGCCCATCACCGAGCGGCATCACTTCAGGGCGGCGACCGACATCCTCCGAGACGTGAATACGAACGACAAGAAGGGCGTCTGATCGAGATGCCCGACGACATTGACCGCCTTCGCAACGCTAGGTACTTGCTCGTCGACGACGCCGAGCTCTGTCGCGAGGGGCGCGAGAACTTCCGGTCTTTGTCGCACCTCGAGTGGCTGGAGCGCGCCGAGGCGTCAGAGGCTGGACGACTAGTCGGTGCGCGCGAGATCGAGGCCATCGCCGAGCTCATCTTCGGTCGTCGACGAGGCGCTCCAACACGCGGGACGTCGATCGGCTAGCATCTTGCCGTGGTGAAACGATCCGTACGCCTGCTCGATGAACGCCCCTCCGGCCCCATCCCCGGATTCGTCTGCAAGCCAATCCCGGGCGCGCGCCTGACCAAGAGCTCGTGCGGGGCCCGCCACAAGAACGCTGGCAACCCCTGGGAGCCCGGCTCGCGCAAGACGAAGGTCTGGTCCGAGGTCTGCGCCGCGTGCACCGTTGGCGCCGCTCACGCGCGCGGAGAGGTGCCGAAGGCCTGGCCCGACGGCACGAAGATCGAATCGGTGCAGCTCGCGCCCTTGCAGGCGCTCGTGCGCTCGAGGCCGCTGTCTCGCAAAGAACGCATCGAGTCGATGCGGCGGGTCGGCTAGCGAGGCCTGCGATCGGCCGCGCGAAGCTTCTCTCGGGCAACGAGCGCGATTGCGCGCAGCTGCTCGTGCGACTTGATGAGGGACAGTGCCTCCGCTCGAGAGAGTGGCTCCGCCAGCGCCTTCTCCCAGAGCGCCTGCACGTCCTTGGGGAGCATGATGTACCGCGGGAGGGTGCTCACGTCCGGTCCTTCCACCACGTCCAGCGAGCATCAAGCACCGCGCGCTCTCGAGCCCTAGCCGCATCTCGCGTCGCTATGGCCAACAGCCTGAGCTCCTCGGCGGAGACGAGGATCTCGACCTGGCTCGCGGCGCGATGCAGCGCGTCGACGTCGATGCCGGTGGGGATCCATGGACCGCCATCACCAACGAGCTCGATGGCGTACGGGGGGAGCTTCATCGCTACGACGGGGGCGTCGGAGCAATAGCTACAACCGACATCGGTGGTGGGCAAACCGCACACGTCACAGACCTTCGTCATCGCCATCCCTTCAGTCGATCCTCTGGCTCGTGCATGTCCCCCGGAGCGGCCTGTCCCGTCTCCTTGCCGTCGTCGCCGACAATCGTCTTCGTGTCGATTCCGAGCCAACCAAGGAACGTCCAGGCCTGCTCCTTCTTCAGGGTGACCCACAGGGCGTCTGCCTCCCTGAAGAAGGGGGCCCCTTGCTCCTTGGATACAGCATCTGAGGCCTTGTCCATGAGTCGGTTCCATTCGGCCAGTCGCCGGAGCGACAGAGCTGGATTGTTCGGGCGCAGAACCGCGAGCCTCTTCTGCGTCTTGGGATCTCGATAGACGGTCACTTTTCACCTCGAGCAGCGCGGATGATGGCCGCCACCACCCGCATCAGCAGCGCGTCGTCAGGCTGCGCCTCGGCCCTCATCGCTCGATCGTACCAAGCCTCCGCGATGGGCTCGTCGAAGAATGCGTGATCCCCCTCGATGTCCTGGTGAGTACGGATGCGCTCCGCGGCGCGTAGGGTGGCGTCGTCAGGCTGCGCGGTGGGCACGTCTCCCGCTGGCTGCGCGACTGCGTCGAGAGCGGTCAACAGGGCGCGCACCTCGTGGTGGAAGAACTCCGGTCCGCCCCACTCGCCGGCCTTCTGCCGTGCCTCTGCCGCTTCGACCCTCGCTCGCAGCCGGGTAGCCGCGTCGCTGGGTGGGGAGGTGGGAGGCGCGGCCAGGACTGCCTTGCGCAAATCGAAGGACGCCTGCCCAATGCGGTCGGCGTTGCACTCGTACGGCATCGCATCCCACGCCGCGATCAGCTCGATTGCTGCGCGCATCAAATCGGTCGGGTTGGTCATCGTGCCAGTTCCTTCGCACGTCGGTCGAGCCAACTCCGCACGTAAGTCGTCGTCGTCGGACGCGAGCCGCAGGTCAGGCACCTCGTTCGTGTAGACCTGCTCGCCATCCTTGTTGTGCACACGGAAGCACCATGGATCGCCGATCTCGATCCTGTCGGAGCATTGATGGCAGACATGGGGGCTCATCCTGTCCGTGTCGCACGCCTTCTCGACTGCATCCGCTGCCGTCTCCGCCTCGACATCGACCGATACCGTCGCGTCGATGAGCGCCATCACCATGAACTTCGCCATCGCCTCACCCACCCTTCTGTGCCGGCTTGAGGGCTCGGATGCCGCGCGCAAGCCTGGCTGTTCGATTGCGCCAGTCCACGGACTGACCCGGAGCGACCTCCGCTCTGTCGCACACCTCCGCCGCCCGCTCCCGCATCTCGGCGGCACCTTCCTCGCGACCACGAGCGGCAACCAGAGCCATCGACACTCGCTCAGCTCGCTCCTGATCGCGCACCTCCGCTCTCCCCTCCGCCCTCAGCCGCTCATCACGCGCGAGGGCCGCAGGGGCGAGGTCGGCGAGGGAGGCGTTGACCGCGTCGAACGCTGCGACGGCCGCACGGTCGAGCGCGAGCATCTCCTCGTCAGTGCCGCTGCACTGGCGCCACGCGGACTCGGCGCGGACGTACGTGCGCACCAGATCGCGGAGTGCCGCCATGTGCCCCTCCGCTAGCTCTGCTCGGGCGAGGTACCCCGTGGCCATCATCACTGCTGCGTCGCGCTGCTCGCGCGCCTCGTCTCGCTCGCGCGTCGCCTCCGCGAGTCGGGCAGCGTCCATCACCAGGAACCCGACGCGCTCCGCCAGCGTGGTGGACGGCGACCCTTCCGAGTCGCACGTGTACTGTGGGACGGCCTCGTCGATTTCACGCATGATGGCTGCGAGGTCCGCGTCTTCCTCGCCGCTCACGCCGAGCGACTCCGAGATATCGGTGAGCACCTCCTCCATCTCGTCTCGCTCGTGGGCCAGCTCAGCGATGCGGGCTTCCGCCGCGTCCGCCCGAGCCCGCTGACGGTCCGTCTCCGCGTGAGCAGCGGTCAGCCCAGCGTGAGCGATGGCGATGGGGTCGAGCGCTGCACGGTCCTCTGCGGCGGGAGGGGGGCCGACGCGGGCGAGGATGCTGTCGGCGTACGTAGCGAGCAGCTCGGTCGAGGCCGCTGGGAAGATGGCCGGGGAACCGAGCGCGCGTACTAGCCACTCCCGCATCCCCACCGGCACGGCAGGACGTGGGTGGGTGCGGTCGACAGTGGCGATGCGCTCATCACACGTGTGGTCGCTCGGGTTGGCCCACGCGCACGCCACTCCGTAGGCAGCCCCGGAGCGCACCAACGCTCGCTCTCGCTCGCTCACCGAGACGGGAGGGTCGGGTGGGGCGGTCTCAATCCCTACTAGGATCTCTCGCATCTCCGCCTCGGAAGGACCCTGTCCGCTGTGCTTCGCGTACCGCTTCCACACGGCTCGGATGATTTCGTGCTCTCTCGTCGTCATGGCTTGAAGTCCTCGTCCAGATACCGAGAGAGGTCCTCGTAGTGCACGACCGGTTGCTGGATCGTGACGTCCCTCTGCAGCTCTGTCGCGACCTTCGGCGCTTCGACGGCGACCGCCACGGGTGGCTGCACGAGCTCTACCGGCTCTTCACCGTTCAATCGAGCCATGATGCCTTTCACCAGACCCTCGACCGTCTTCGGGGGGCTCTGCATGAACATCCTCGTGTCGCCACGGCGCACCTCGATAACCCATCGAGGCTCGTCGCCCTGCTCGCCTGCGACGCACGAGACGAGCTGTACCCCGTCGGTGCGAAGCGCCCTGCGGAGTTCATCCTGAAAGAGAGCCTGAGATGCGGCGTGTGCGCCTCGATGCTTGGCTGAACGGCGTTGTTTTCGGTTCACGAGACCTCTGACGGGGTGGGGTGGTGGGTTATTCACTTCGATCCGAGCTCGGCCAGACGACGATCGGCCTCTTCGAGCTCGCGATCGACATCCCGAGAGGCTTCGAGCTCGGCGATCTGACGTAGCTTCTCCTGCAGCAGACGCCACTTCTCAAGCTTCGCGAGCGATTCGGCGGTGTCCGCGATCGCGTCGGTGAACGAGATCTGAGGTGGAAGCCCAGCTCGAGCTGCCCGTCGGGCCTTTCGCGCTCGCGCCGACGGTTTCTCGATGAGCGTCTCGAGGGTCTCGCCCTCGATCATCGGCCGGCGCTCGGTCCGACCGCGCTTGATCTTGCACTCCCGAGGCTCGGGCGACCCGATGAACGGGCTCTGCGGCTGCACGATGATCAGCCACGCCCGGTCCGAGTACCACGATGTCGGTGCGCCGGCAGGGGCGTCGGCCTTCGGCGGCGTCGCCGACCAGACGAGACCGAACTGCTCACATGCGGCGGCGAGCGCATCTCGTGTCGATTGCTCGAATCGGTACGGGTGCCCGACAAGCACGCGTCGATCGAGATCGCGCGTCTCCAGATCGTCCGCGTAGCAGAGCCAGTACTCGACGTGGTCGAAGACCGTGCGCACGGGCGCGAGCCGCGCGCCGAGCTCCAGAGGCACGCGACCCTGGCGTCGCCAGCGCGCCATGAAGCCGAGCTGCCCCAGATCTCCAAGGAGATAGTGCACCTGCCGGAAGAGACGGCCCGGCACGCCCCAGCGACGGCCGGGGAGGGCCTTCGGGCGCAGCTGGTTCGAGATGCTCACGATGGCTCACGCGGGGAGAAGGATGTCCGGGGTGATCGCCTTGAAGTTGCGGTCGAGCGTGCTGGCCCCTCTCTCCAGGCCCTCGAGCACCGACGCATAGACGGCGCGGCGCGCGGGCGGGGCGTACCGAGGGACCCGATCGCCGAGCGCGACGTGGGCGCGGACGTCGAAGCCGGTCGGCTCACCTGCCGGGGTCACGCCAGCGCTGGCGATGAGGAACTGAACCTCGCCGGCTTCGGCTCTCTCGAGCAGATCGCGCAGGTAGGCGACGAGCTCTGGCTGCGGAGTCGGTACGAAGGGTGTCCTGGGGGCGGGGGCGTTGGTCATGAGAGAGAAGATAGTGGCGGCCGCAATCGTCGTCAATAGGATCTGCACGTAATAACGGCAAAAGTGCGAGATGATGTCACACCTAACATCTCTCGGAAAACCGAGTGTGGGCAAATGTGCGTGTAACCCCAGCGCCAAAAGCATCGATGCGCAACTGCACTGTGTGCGCGGCGCCTGCACCGTCTTGCGCAAATAGCCTTATCGAAGTTACGAGACCAATATGATCGTAACTGGTGGTCACGGTTCTGTTTCTAGGTGCGAAATGCTTCCGTTACATATGAAATCATTATCTTTTTATTACTAGTAACTATTGTAACTACTCTCTCAGAAAGTTGGGTACAGATCTACGTTGCGCAGATTCGTCAGTGCATTGCGCATCGTTGATGTTGCGCGGCGTCGATTCTCGCTGGGGATACTTTTCATACCGGTATTGGTTTGCCAGCCGGATCGATTCAGGCCATCTTCCCCCAGATGAGCGTCTTCGACCGCAAGTGCCGTAGCTGCCCTACGCTAGTCAGCAGGGACGATCTGTGGCTGTACAAGCACTCGATCTGCCGCTTCTGCGAGAGGCTGGGCCGGCGAGCGGCTTCGCACGGGCTGCCGGTCGAGGCCCTCCGTGCAGCATGGGAGCGCCAGGGCGGACGCTGCGCGATCTGTCGTGTCGATCTGGATCGATCACTACCGCGCGATGTGCATGTCGATCACTGCCACGAGACCGAGCTCTTTCGAGGGTTCCTCTGCAGAGCCTGCAATCACGGACTGGGGCTGTTTGGTGATGACGCAATGCGTCTGAATCGGGCTGCCGAGTATCTACTCCAGCAGGAAGGGGAGGAACGACCGGAGATCTACAGGACCAAACGAACGCGCACGCCCGTAGAGGAGTTCCGCTACCTCTGGAAGGAGCTTGAGGAGATCGAGGCGGAGAATCGAAGTGTTCACGAGGCCCTGGTTCGGATCTTGGGGCCGAACTACAAAGATTGGGCGGATTGAGGCGGCACGATCGTCGCAGGCGAGACGAGAACGACGCGAGGCACTTGACGACCGCGTCGAGCTGACGTACGACGGTCTCCGCACCCAGCCCCGGCTTCGGCTCGAGGTTGGTGCCGTTGCTGCCGGCGAAGGCTGGGTGCAAACGGCACCGGCACCAACCTCGAGCCCGAGACGTGGCGTCTCTGCCGCCTGGAGCTCGCCATTCCTTTCAACGTCAGCATCTTTGCCGGACTGAGGCATACGACACCGACGCTTTTCGGTCCCTTCGATTGGGCCGGATTGGTCTCTGCGTTAGGGGCGCACGAGCCGGCGCTTCGCAAAGATGAGGCGAAGATGTTCAGCCCGTGCGAGTGGCATCCAGGTCACGGACCTAACAAGAAAGAGGGGGACGCCTACGTTGTTGGCGTGTATTTTGGGGTATTCGATTTCGATGATCTGCACGAGAGCCAGCTTCATCGCGTTCTTGCGGTTCTAGAACAAGGGATCGCCCACGCAATCTTGTCGACATGGAGTCATACCGGGAGACGTAAGCACGAGAGAGATCCGAAGAAGTACCTCGACAAACAGGGCAATAGGATTCCACCCCAGCCAGGTACGTACTATCAACTTCGCGTTATCGTTCCATTTAGTCGTAAGGTGCTGGCGTCAGAATGGCATCGTTTGTGGGATTCCCTTACGGATAGGCTGTTTGGCGACAGCGAGCTAGTCGACACCAGCTGCAGGGATGCCGGCCACAGATACTACGCCCCCACTTACGATCCGAACGCGGGCGCGCCGCCGATCCTCGCGGTTCGCGATGGCGGAGCCGTCGATGTTGACGGGCTGCTCGTATCGCTAGGGCCACCACCACCAGAAGCTGCGCCAATCACCGTAGCGAAGGGCGAGAAGACACTCACCAGGGCCAACTTGGCCTTGATAGGGCGCACGTTGAGCAGCTCGCGCAGCGAGGCCAAGCAGGAGGTAGGTAGAGCGATTATGCAGCTAGTCAGGGGCGAACCATTCGCCACCGATGAGCAGGACAGAACGCCGCTTACATATAGGATGATCCGAGAGATACGTGATCGATATCCAGGGGCAACGGCCGATTCGGTGTTGCAGCATTTCGTGCCTAGCCTAGCGCGGATGACCACGAAGGTGACTGTCGATAGCCTGCGCGTTCAGTTCGATCATAAGGAGCCCAGCACGCTTGACGTGGATATGACATCTCGAGTCGCAGAGGCTTTCAACGGGGCTCGCGGTGAGGCGTACGTTCCTGAGGACATATTGGAGATGGCTGAAGCCCTCGATTGTCAGACTGCCGATTTGCAAAAACGCTGGATCATCCAGAAGGGCAGTGCCTACTACATCCTTTGTGACGGTCTGTACTACTGCTACTCAGAGTCCGATGTAGGCAATGCGGTGTTGCGCGATCTCGCGCCGGCCGCGACAGTCGGTATCGATCTGTACGAGATGGCGCCGCGCGGACGCGGGATGCGACGGAAGCCGATCGCTGAACTAGTTGAGGCTTACGGCACCGTAGCCCTGGATGTTGTCGTCGACATGACCGCGCAGCGCGCCAGGTACGATTCTATCACCAGACAGTTCATCGAGGCGCCGTGCCCCGTCCGCGTCTCCGCGAAGTACGACGCCGACGTGGAGATGTGGCTGCGACTTCTCGCCGGGCCCGAGAAGGTGAACGTCCTGTTCGACTGGATCGCCAGCATCACGCAACTGGACATGCCGTGCGCCGCCCTCTACCTCGAGGGCCTCGGCGGTACCGGCAAGAGCTTCTTGGCCCACGCGCTCGCGCGCGTCTTCACGGCCGATGGGTCGCCCACACCGCTGCGCGAGGCCATGGCCGACTTCAACGAGCTCATGACCTCGTGCCCGATCGTGCTGGCCGACGAGACGATGCCCACCGACTCGCGCGGGCGCCTGCAGACCGGCGAGATCCGCGAGTTCGTGCAGGCCCGGACGCGGCCGCTCCGGCGCAAGTACAAGCCGGCCGCGACGCTCAAGGGCGCTCTGAGGCTGATTCTGGCCGCGAACAATCGATCGCTGCTCGACACCAACGAGTCGCTGACGGAGAACGACATCTCGGCCCTTGGCGAGCGGTTCGTGCACATCGTCGTGCAGCCCGAGGCCCGCGACTTCATCAACAAGCAGGACACGCAGCAGTGGATGGCCGAGGATCGTGTGGCTCGTCACGCGATGTGGCTCGTCGAGAACTGGGAAGTGAAGAAACAGGGCCGGTTCATCGTCGCAGGTGAGTCTCAGGGGCTGGTTGCCTCCCTGACGACGCAGACCGGGCTCCGCGCTTCGATCTGCCAGTGGGTCGCAGGCTTCCTCCTGCGGCCGCAGCCGTTCCTCTCGCAGTTCAGCAAGGACAGGCTCATCATGGTCGAGCAGGGGCGGTTGCTGGTCACCTCACGCGCGATCCACGAGGCGTGGACGTTGTACATCCAGGACAAGGGGACGCCCCCTACGCCGACGTCGATCGCCCGCGCGCTCGGCGGGATCTCGAAGGAGACGTTCGTCCGGCACGGAATCCAGGTCGGCCGCTACAGAGACTTCGATCTCGCCTCGCTGGCCCAGTGGGCGAGCGCGACCACCGGCTATCTCGATCCGCAGATCATCCACGACTCGGTGGCGGCTATCGAGCGTGATCAGGCTCGAGGCACGGCGATGTTTTCGGCCAAGACGACAGCGAACTAGGAGGTTGGATATGACGTACGACGAAGAGCCCCAGATCCAGATCAAAGACCTTCCGGAGCCCTGCCACGAACTGCGCCTGAAGGCGTGGCGCAAGGCGGTACTCGGCTGTGCAGAGGACGCGCGCCGTCACTCAGATGCTCTCGTGAACTACATGGCGTCAGCGATGATCGATCTTCCACCCGGGCCAGACCGCGACGATATTCTGAGGGACTGGAGGGCCGGCTTCGAGGCCTACAACATTCTCGCGGATATGATCTTGCGAGACCTGATGGACAAGGCGCCTCCGGAGGGCAAATGAGCTACGAAGTGAAGATCCTGATGGACAGCATCGCGCAGGGCGTCCGGCTCACGACGGTGGCGGCGACGTACCCGCGCATCATCCACAGCGAGCTGATGACGCACCGCATGCTGTCGCGGAACGCGGCGAGCTCGCGCGCGATCCCCGTCGAGAAGAACATCGATCGCGTGCTCAAGGACCCGTTCATTCCGGAGGTGTTCCACGCGAACGTCAAGGGGATGCAGGGCGGAGAGGCGCTCGATCCCGGGCTTCAGCAGGCGGCGTGGGATGCGTGGACTGACGCAATCGACGATGCCACGCGGCACGCAGCTCGATTGGCGAAGATCGGCGTGCACAAGCAGTGGGCGAATCGGCTCCTCGAGCCCTACTCCTGGATCACGACCATCATCACAGCCACGGAGTGGGAGAACTTCTTCGCGCTGCGCTGCCACAAGGACGCGGCACCGGAGTTTCAGAAGATCGCCGGCATGATCCGCGATGCGATGGGCGGTTCGACGCCGACGCAGCTAGATCCAGGCGATTGGCATCTTCCGTTCGTCGAAATCGTACTCGATCGACCGCGCATCTACAAGCTTGACGGGATCGAGACGGCAGCGCACGCAATCCCTGTTGACTGCGCGGACAGCGACGTGAGGCGGATCATCAACGAGGCCTTCGAGCCGTACGTCAAGGTGTCGGTCGCGCGGTGCGCACGCGTTTCGTACCTCACGCATGACGGCAAGCGAGATGTCGCTGCCGATCTGGCTCTGTACGACAAGCTCGTGAATGCCTCACCAAGGCATCTGTCGCCGTGCGAACACGCGGCGCGGGTCGTGCTCGGAGAGAGCAGGGGCCGTCGCGACGAGCCCGCGTTCTACGGCAACTTTCGCGCGCCGTGGGAGCAGCATAGGAAGCAGATCGACGGCGAGGCGGTGTTTCATGGTTGAAGATAAGTGGGGCATCGAGTTCCGCAATGGAGCTTGGTTGCAGAGTCTCGCCTCCGAAGCGAGTGGTCCGGAGTACACGGCGCAGCGCTTCAACACGCGCGAGGACGCGAACGCAACGCTCAACGCGCATTTGTGGCTTGGCGTTGCTGGTGGCATGGTACGGCCGCTGGTTCACATTGAGCACCAAGTGACCGGCAACGATGATCTACTCACCGAGGTCGGCACGCTCGCGATGCACCTGTTCGAGACGCAGATCCCGGCTCTCGACCGCCTCCCATGGGTCGAGCTTCCCGAGAACATCAAGGAGGGATGGCGTGCAAGCGCGCGTAAGCGGATCGCGGAATCAGGCGGACGCGCGTTATGTACCCAGCCCGGTCCCGGCTCGCCTGTCTGCGTGCAGCGGCTCTGCCCGGTGCACGGGTCGTACACGAGGGCGCCTGAGACCGTCAACCACCCCGCGCACTACGGCGGTGATACGACCTACGAAACGATCAAAGTGATCAGGAACCTAGGATTTAGCCTCGGTAACGCCGTAAAGTACATCTCACGCGCTGGCGTGAAGGATCCCGCCAAGCATATCGAGGACCTCGAAAAAGCCCGTTGGTACCTCGACGAGGAGATCAAGGCGCTGAAGGCGCTGAAGGCGAAGAAGTGACCTCCGTCGATCGTCTCAATGCAGTCTGCGTGCTCGTCGGCACGATCGGGACGATCCTGTCCGTCGCGTGGCTGGTGGTGCGATGAGCATCTCCGCATCGCAGATCAACGTGGCGGTCGACTGCCTTCGCCGGTGGGGGATCGAGAAGCTCGACGGTATTCGAGGGCCTCAGCACCGTTCGGCGCAGGTTGGCGAGCGGGTGCACACGATCAACGAGCACTGGCTCACGAGCGGAATGCCTCCGAACACGGAGGAGCGTCTCGTCATCGACGGCAGCGAGTACCGCCCCGGGCTCACGGCCATGAACGGCCTGCACAACCTACCACCGCCGGGCCCACACATCGTCGTGGAGTCGAGCTTTCACTTCGGAATCTGGACGGGACGCATCGACTTCGCTTGGGTGTCCATCAACGGCATCTACGTCCCGCGCGAGCAGTGGCTCGCGATGAAGGACTCGACCGACGTGATCCCCGGTTGCGGCGACCACAAGACCTCCGGAAGCCCCAAGTTCCAGTACGCGCTAGACGAAGAGACTTTGCGCACTGACGTGCAGGCAACCGTGTACGGCGCTGCGCTGCACGAGGAGTTCCCTCAGTCCAGGGAGGCCGACCGACTTTGGAACTACCTAGGCACGAAAAAGCCATTCCTATCCAAGAAGGTCCACCTGCGCGTCCACAAGGACGAGACGCTGTACCGGCTCGAGCCGATGAATCGACTCGCCGAAGAGCTCTTGCGTCTTCGCAGCTCCGGCCTCAAAGGCAACGATCTGCCCCCCAACACGGCGTCATGTAACAAGTACGGCGGCTGCCCTCATCGAGGAGGGCACTGTCATCTATCCCACGCAGAGCAGATGAGGTCCCATATGCAGAACGGTCAGCAGACGATGTCCCTCGACGAACAGATCCGGATGGCAACCCAGCAGGCTTCGGC
>Ga0302321_100000445_pt1 | contig 35881 bp, 26 predicted proteins | sample Fen_T0_1_FD_202505 | JGI IMG/M metagenome (GOLD analysis project Ga0302321, IMG submission 202505) | Peat permafrost microbial communities from Stordalen Mire near Abisko, Sweden - Fen_T0_1 | ecosystem: Environmental > Terrestrial > Soil > Wetlands > Permafrost | place: Sweden: Abisko... | reverse complement strand
TGGCTGACGTAAATCTAACTGTCGACGGAAAGAAGCTCACGGCCCCAGCCGGAACCCTTCTTATTGATGCCTGCAAGAACGCCGGCATCGAAGTGCCTTCGTTCTGCTACTATCCCGGCCTCTCGCTGCAAGGCGCTTGCCGCATGTGCGTCGTGAAGGTCGAGAAGATGCCCAAACTGCAAACGGCCTGCACTACGGTCGTTGGCGAGGGCATGATCGTGACTACCGACAGCGAGGAAGTCCGCCAATCACGCAAAGCGATGCTTGAGCTATTGCTCGGCAACCATCCGCTCGACTGTCCCGTCTGCGATGCGGGTGGTGAATGCGAACTGCAGGACATGACATTCGCGTACGGTGCCTCGGAATCGAAATTCGCCGAGGCCAAGAACCATAAAGAAGAGCAACAGTGGTCGCCGGTGGTGTTCTTCGACCGGCCACGCTGCATCCTTTGTTATCGCTGCGTGCGCGTGTGCGGCGAGGGGATGGACGTCTGGGCGCTTGGAGTTCAGAATCGCGGCGCCAGTTCAATCATTGCCCCGAACCAAGGCGACCATCTCGATTGCGAAGAGTGCGGCATGTGTATCGACATCTGCCCGGTCGGCGCACTGACCTCGGGCGCATATCGTTATAAGACCCGTCCGTGGGAAATGAATCATGTCGGCACCGTTTGCACGCACTGCGGTGACGGCTGCAAGACGACACTGGGCGTACGCCGGTCCGACACTGGCATGGAGATTGTGCGCGGCGATAACCGCGACAAGAGCGGCATCAACAATGACTTCCTGTGTATCAAGGGCCGCTACGCTTTCGATTTTGCCAACAATACGGAGCGTCTGACACAACCGCTGATCCGCAAGAACGGCAAGCTGACTCCCTCCACTTGGGAAGAAGCTTTTGAATTGATCGGCAAGCGCTTTGCAGAAGTTCGCGACAAAGACGGCGGCTCGGCAATTGGCGTAGTTGGCTCGACGCACACGACGAACGAAGAGAACTACCTGCTGTCAAAATTTGCTCGCGTGGTGCTGAAGACGAACAACATCGATCATCACCGCACTGCCGACTTCCCTGCCTTGGCTGCGGCGTTACATGGCAAGCCCGGAACAACGGCATCGATGCGCGACGTGCTGACCGCACCTGCGATTTTGCTGCTCGGCAATGATCCGACGAACCAACATCCGCTCCTGTCCTGGCAGATTCGAACCAACGTCCGCTTGCGCCGCGCCAAGTTATACGCAATTAATTCGACACCGATCAAGCTGCGCCGGCAGGCTGCGGCATTCGGGCTGCTGCCGGCAGGGACTGATTCCAAAGCGTTAGCCTTCCTCGCGGGCGATGACTCACAAGTCGACGCACTTGTTACGCCGAACACGAATCGTGAAGCATGGATTTCGCTGCGCGAGAAGGTTCGCGCCGAGCAGAATCTTGTGATCGCTTTCGGTTCCGAGTTGCGCGGTCAGGACGTTGCGAAGCTTGCTGCTTTTGCCGCATCACTCACGGGCGCAAAGCTCATCTGTCTTGCCGACTATTCGAATTCTCGCGGCGCCAGCGAGATGGGCCTCTACCCCGACCTGCTACCCGGCTACGAGCCGGTTGCAACGGATACCAAATTCCAGAAAGAATGGGGCGCGCTGCCCACCGCGCAGGGACTGACTCTGCCCGAGATGGTGGACGCCGCCAAAGCCGGCAAACTCAAAGCGCTTTACGTTGTCGGATCGAACCCCATTGGGCGATTCGGCATTGATCCATTCGCGTTCTCAAAGAGTTTTGTCGTGGTTCAGGATATGTTCCTGACCGAAACTGCCGTCATCGCCGATGTAGTTTTGCCCGCCGCCAACTTGTACGAAAAATCGGGAACCTGCACCAATACCTGCGGCGACCTGCAACTGGTCAAGAAGGCCAGCGAAGTCAGCGGCTCGAAGCCTGATTTCGAAATGATCGTCCGCATCGCTGATGCTATGGGCTTCGATGTTCACAGCCTGGTTCCGTTCGGCGGAGGCACTCATTCCGACATGGGGCAGACTCGTGGCGTTCAGTCAGGCGAAGCGGATCGTCATGCTGTTTGGCTTGAATCACACAATCTTGAGCCCAAGATGACGCCGTTTGATCCTATGGCGATCCTCGATGAGATCCAGCGAGTGGTCGCGGGCTACGATGTTTCGCGCGCGAACCTCCTTGCGGGCAACGACCAGTTGCTCGAAATTGCAGCAGCGGGAGTTGGCGCCATTCACAACCCGGAACTGATTGTTCCGGCGAACGATGACCTGTTCAGTTCCGGAACCTTGGGCCGTTATTCGAAGACGCTGAATTCCGTTCACGAAAACAAACCTGACGAGTCCGAAGTGGCAGCGGATTAGTACGAAGAGACACGAGAAATTTCGTTGAGCATAACAACGTTCCTCATCATTTCGATCATTAAGTCGGCGGCGGTGGTTGGAGTGCTGCTTACGGCCGTGGCGTATAGCGTCTGGCTGGAGCGCAAAGTCTCGGCACACATCCAGAACCGCTGGGGCCCCACGCGCGTTGGCCCATTCGGCCTACTGCAACCTCTGGCCGATGGCGTGAAGTTCATTTTCAAAGAGGATCTGACGCAACCGCACGTGTACAAGCCGCTTTACATCGCGGCGCCGATTATCGCGGTGGTGTTTGCGATTTCTTCGATCGCCGTCGTTCCGTTTGGAAATTCGGTTTACATCCCGGAGACGCATATCGGATCGTGGCTCACGATCCCCGAAATCTATACACCGTTCCAGATTACGGATCTGAACATCGGCCTGCTCGTAATTCTCGGTATCACTTCGATGGGCGTGTACGGCGTTGCGCTCGCCGGGTGGTCGTCGAATAGCAAGTATTCGCTGCTCGGCGGACTGCGTGCCTCCGCGCAAATGATCAGCTATGAAGTTTCGCTCGGCCTGTCGCTGGTTGGCGTCATCATTGTCACTGGCAGTTTGAGTCTGCGCGAGATCGTGGAAGCCCAGCACCATATGCACTGGAACATCTTCCTGCAGCCCATCGCCTTCTTTACGTATCTGATTTCGGCCTATGCGGAAACTAACCGTACGCCGTTCGATTTGCCCGAAGCAGAATCGGAACTGGTGGCCGGATATCACACCGAATACAGCGCGATGAAATTTGCCATGTTCTTCATGGCGGAATACGCGAACATGGTGACGGTCGCTTGCCTCGCCACCCTGCTGTTTTTCGGCGGCTGGCTTGGCCCGGTGTTCGGACCGCCGATCCTGCAACTGGTTCTGCCGATCATCTGGTTCTGTCTCAAAGTTTTCTTTTTTATGTTTTTGTACGTCTGGGTGCGCTGGACGCTTCCCCGCTTCCGCTATGACCAACTCATGACGTTTGGCTGGAAGTTTCTGCTGCCCGTGGCGATTGCGAATATTGTGGTAACCGCGCTGTTTGTGGCGTGGAGAGCTTGAAGGCAGTACCCAGTTGCCAGTACTCAGTACCCAGTTAGGGTCTGGATTTTACTGGGTACTGGGTACTTAGAAATCAACGCGAAAATGCTTCATCTAATTTTATTTCTCTTTTTCGGAGCGGTTTGCGTAGCGGGAGCGATCAGCCTGCTGGCGCAAAGCCATCCCATCAATAGCGCACTGTCGCTAATTGTGGTGATGGCATCGCTGGCCGTCGAATACCTGCTGCTGGGCGCGGAGTTCGTCGCCGCCGTGCAAGTGATCGTCTATGCGGGCGCCATCATGGTGCTCTTCATCTTTGTGATCATGTTGCTCAATGCTGGCTCCGAAGACCGCACTAAGGGCAGCCGTGTCGCCATCATCCTGGGCGTCCCGGGAGTTCTGACAGCTGCGTTGCTCGTTGGCTGGACGCTGGTGTTCCGCTCGCACACAGAGATGGTTTCCATCGGAGCGTTGCCGGGTGGCCCGAAAGAGATCGCGCGCTTGCTCTTCCACGAATTCCTGTTGCCCTTCGAAGTCACGTCGGTCTTGATTCTGATTGCCATCATGGGCGCGGTTGTGCTCGCCAGCAAGCCGGGAGCAGTCTCCAAACGCCACGACGACGAAATGCCAAAAGCCATGCCCGAGCTAGTCGGCGCAGGAAAGGACCGCTAGATGGAAATTCCCCTTTCCTATTACTTGCTGCTTGGCGGATTTCTCTTCGTCTGCGGGGTCCTCGGCTTTCTGATCAAGCGCAACATCATCACCATCTTCATGTCGATTGAGTTGATGCTGAACGGCGTGAACCTGACCTTTGTCGCGTTCGCCGCGCACTGGCACGCACTCAGTGGACAGGTCTTCGTCTTCTTCGTGATGGTCGTGGCCGCTGCGGAAGCTGCTGTTGGGCTCGCCATCATCATCGCGGTCTATCGCACACGTGAAACTTTGAATGTGGATCAGGTGAACCTGCTCAAGTTATGACGCTGCCTCTCAACGGTTTACTTTGGGCGATTCCGATCTTGCCGCTGGCCGGCGCTGCCACCAATGGCCTCTTCGGACGTCAGGAATCCAAGAAGGCGATTTCCGCCGTTGCGCTTACCTTCTGCGGCAGCGCATTTCTCCTGGCTTTGATCGTTGCCGCGAAATTTTCGTCGGCCGATGCTCCTTATACTTATTCGCTGGCCCACTGGATTCGTTCCGGTTCGTTCAGCGTTGATTTCGAGTTTTATCTCGATCAACTTTCGCTGGTTATGTTGCTGGTGGTCACCGGCGTTGGCTTCCTGATCCACATCTATTCCGTCGGCTACATGTGGGACGATGACGGCTACTACCGCTTCATGTCCTACCTGAACCTTTTCATGTTCTTCATGCTGACGCTGGTGTTGGCGAAGAACTACCTGATGATGTTTATCGGTTGGGAGGGTGTAGGACTGGCGTCGTACTTGCTGATCGGATTCTGGTTCACGAAAGATTCAGCGGCGGCAGCAGGTAAGAAGGCTTTCATCGTCAACCGCATTGGCGACTTCGGATTCCTGATTGCGCTGTTCCTGTTGATCCAGCATTTCGGCACGCTTGATTTTCCGACGCTCTTTGCGCGGCTTGAGCCCTTCGCGAAAGAAACCTCGGGTGCCGGAGTTCTTACGGCAATCGGTCTGCTCTTGATGGTTGGCGCTGCTGGCAAGTCCGCGCAGATTCCTCTGTATGTCTGGCTGCCGGATGCCATGGAAGGTCCGACGCCAGTCTCAGCATTGATCCACGCAGCGACCATGGTGACTGCGGGCGTATACATGGTTGCGCGTTCGCACATGATCTTCGAACGCGCGCCCTCGGCCATGATGGTGGTGGCAATCATCGGCACGCTGACGGCTCTGTTTGCGGCGACGATTGGCATCGCGCAAACCGACATCAAGAAGGTTCTTGCTTACTCCACGGTGTCTCAACTCGGCTACATGTTTATGGCTTGCGGCGTGGGAGCGTTCTCGGCTGGCATCTTCCATCTGATGACGCACGCGTTCTTCAAAGGACTCTTGTTCCTGGCAGCGGGCTCGGTGATTCACGGCGTCGGCGGCGAGCAGGACATGCGCAAGATGGGCGGCCTGCGCACCTACATGCCGTGGACCTTCCTGACGATGTCGATCGCGACCTTCGCGATTGCCGGATTCCCGCCGCTGGCGGGGTTCTTCTCCAAAGACGAAATCTTGTGGCAGGCGTTTTCCAGCCCGCACGGAAGCTGGATCTTCTGGCTCATCGGGGTAATCACCGCGTTCATCACATCCTTCTACATGTTCCGGCTGTGGTTCATGACCTTCTTCGGCGATTATCGCGGCGCGACGGCTAGCGGTGCACATGGTCATGACGACAAAGCTCATGGACATGGCCACGGTCACGGCGAGCCGCATGAGAGCCCATGGGTAATGCTGGGACCTCTCGCTGTCCTCGCAGTTCTGTCGATAGTCGGCGGCTGGGTAGGGATCGGCGGGCGCTTCGAGCACTTCCTCGCGCCAGTGTTTCAGGCTGGAGGCGAAGTCGTAGCGGAAACCACCGAAGGCGCCAGCAAGACGATGGAATACGCGCTCATGTTCGTCTCCGTCGCGGCCGCAGTTCTCGGACTCTTCCTGGCCTGGGCTTTGTATATCAGCCGCACCGAGATCCCTGCGCGTATTGCGAAAAGCCTGGGCCGCCTTTACACGACCGTGTCCAACAAGTATTACGTGGACGAACTTTACTCAGTGCTCTTTATTAAGCCAGTGGTGGAAGGTTCCACCGAGATTCTCTGGCATGGAGTGGACCAGGGCGTGATCGATGCATCGGTCAACAATTCTGCCAGCGCCGCGCGCCATGTTTCGGACAATGTGCGCCATATGCAGTCGGGCAATCTGCGCTCGTATGCGGGCTGGGTCGCCGCTGGCGGGGCCGTCGTGATCGCCTACATGGTCTGGATGGGGGTGCGATAAACATGGAATCTCTTCACTCCATCATCCTGACGCTGGTCACGTTTCTTCCCGCCATTGGCGGCGTCTTGATTCTTCTGATTCCGCGGCGCGATCGCGACATCAAAGTTTTCGCGCTCGTCATTTCCCTGCTCGCGTTTGTGGCATCGCTGCACTTGCCGGTTCACCTGCATCGCAATCAGCCCGGCTTCCAGTTTGAGATCGACAATGTTTGGGTCACCAGCCCCAACATCCACTACCACATGGGCATCGACGGCATTTCCGTCTGGCTCATCGTACTGACCACGTTCCTCACGCCGCTCTGCGTGCTGATCTCGTGGACTTCGGTTCACGATCGCGTTAAAGAATTCTTCATCCTGCTGCTGCTGCTGGAGACGGCACTCATCGGCGTATTTACCGCGCTCGATCTGTTCCTCTTCTACTTCTTCTGGGAAGCGACGCTCATCCCGATGGCGCTGCTGATCGGCATGTACGGCCATGGACGCAAGGTCTATGCGGCGGTCAAGTATTTCCTGTTTACGATGATCGCCTCTGTCTTCATGCTGGCCGCGATTATCTGGCTCTATGCGAAGACCGGGAGTTTCGACTTCACCGTGATTCAAACTGCGATTCACAACGGCGCGGTACCCGGTTTTGCTTCGGCTTCGCTCTGGCTCTTCCTCGGCTTCTTCGTCGCCTTCGCTGTGAAGGTTCCACTCTTCCCTCTTCACACATGGCTGCCTGATGCGCACGTGGAAGCTCCGACGGCGGGCTCGGTGCTTCTGGCGGGCGTGCTTCTGAAGATGGGGACTTACGGCCTCCTGCGCTTCAACTTGGGATTATTCCCTGAGCAAGCTCATCGCAACGCTCCGTGGATCATGATCCTTGCGCTCATCGGCATCATCTACGGCGCACTGGTTTCACTGGTGCAGCCGAACATGAAGAAGCTGATCGCATACTCTTCGGTCAGCCACCTCGGGTTCGTGGTTTTGGGAATCTTCAGCTTCACGACTGCCGGCCTTAACGGCGCGGTCTTTGTCATGCTGGCACATGGCGTCGCTACGGGTGGCCTCTTCATGCTCGCGGGCATCCTCTATGAGCGTCGGCACACTTACTTGATTTCCGATTTCGGTGGGCTCGCTACACCCATGCCGCAATACGCGATGTTCTTCCTGATCACGGTTCTCGCATCGGTAGGCCTGCCTCTGATGAACGGGTTCATCGGTGAATTCCTGGTTCTGAGCGGCGCATTTCAGGCGCGCCCCATCTACGGCATTCTGGCTGCCACCGGCGTTATCTGGAGCGCGGGCTACCTGCTTTGGATGTACCAGCGCGTGTTCTACGGTCAGGTGACCCACGACGTGAATAAGACATTGCCCGACCTTAACCTGCGCGAGAAGACTGCGCTCGCTCCAATCGCGGTCGCTGCGCTCGTCATGGGTGTTGCCCCGCTGGTCTGGCTGGCGGCCATTGATCCCGCGGTACAGGCAACGCTCGCGTCGTTTCCACAGACGCTGGCCAAGGTGGTGGGGCAATGACGATCACATCGATCCTGCACTTCTTGCCAGCTTTGCAATTGCCCTTGGCGATCCAGGCTCCTCCCGTCGAAGATTACTTGCGCATCCTGCCCGAACTGATTCTCTCCATCTTCGGCATGATCGTGATGGTTGTTGATCCTCTGCTCGACGAGGAAAGTCACCACAAGCCCCTCGGCGCAATTGCTCTGATTGGCACGCTTGCCGCACTAGCTTCTACGTTCCTGATGGCTGGTCATCCGGGGACAGCATTCACCGGAATGGTGCGCGTGGATAGCTTCAGCGTCTTCTTCCACGTGCTCGTCATCGCCATCGCTGCGGTCGTGATTCTCAGCTCTTACGAGTACATGGCTGTGCAGCGCATCCGCGCCGGTGAATACTACGGTCTGATCCTGTTCTGCACCGTCGGCATGGCGCTGATGTCATCAGCCGTAGAACTGGTGCTGATCTTTATCGCGCTGGAAATCTCGTCGATCTCCTCCTACGTGCTGGCAGGTTTCCGCCGCCGCGATGCCGCCAGCAGCGAATCGTCGTTGAAGTATTTCCTGCTCGGCTCATTTGCGACCGCCTTCTTTCTCTATGGTGTGGCGCTAATGTTTGGCGCAACAGGCTCGACAAATATTTCAGCTATCCGTGAGTCACTCACCGCTGGCCACCATGATTTGCTGCCCTACGTCGCCTCAGCTCTGATGTTCATCGGGCTCGGGTTCAAGGTTGCTTCTGCGCCATTCCACGTGTGGACACCCGACGTGTACGAGGGCGCGCCTGCCCCGGTTGTGGGACTCATGTCCACCGGGCCCAAAGCAGCGGCGTTCGCCGTTTTGCTCCGCGTTCTGATCGAAACCAAAGCCCCCGGCTGGTTCTGGCTCGTTTGGGTCTCCGCAGCGCTCTCCATGACGCTCGGCAATCTCGGCGCCTTGGTCCAGAGCAACGTGAAGCGCATGCTCGCCTACTCTTCGATTGCTCACGCTGGCTATCTGCTCGCTGCCTTTGCCGCCAATCCTGACCTCGGAACGTCTCCGGCGATGTTCTACACTGCTGCCTACGCCGCCATGAACGTGGGCGCGTTTGCAGTCGTCAGCCATTTTGCGAATGTGGGCGAGAAATATGTGACGCTCGAAGACTATGCCGGGCTGGGGAAGAAATCCCCCGTTCTGGCTGCAACCTTCACTTTCTTCCTGATGTCGCTGATTGGAATTCCCATCACTGGTGGATTTTTCGCGAAGTTCTATGTGCTGAACGCGGTACTCAAGTCCGGCCTCAACGGATTGGCGATCATACTGGTGATCAATAGCGCCCTCGGTGCGTACTACTACCTGCGCATTATCGTGATGATGTATATGCAGGAGTCTCGCAGTGAGGTTCCAGTCACTGCCGTGCCACCCGCCGCTAGTCTCGCCATTGCCACCTGCATCCTGGCCACCCTCTACCTCGGAGTTTTCCCGGGACGGGTGCTGGACTTCACGACGCAGTCCGCTCGTCAACTTGCGCACGATCCTGTGACTACGTTGTCGCTCCGGCAGTAGCCATGTCTCCACTTGCCGTACTGGACGCGCCTTTTACATGGAATTGACAAACCCTCGCTACAGACGGCATTATTACGTACACGAGTTTGCCCGGAGAATTGATTCTGGGGGCCGGGAGGAGTTATGCTTCAGTCCTTGCACAACATCTGGGCCGACGAGCAAGGGCAGGATATTGCCGAGTATGCCGTGATGTTGGCTGTAATTCTGGTGCTGGTGATCGGAACGGTCCGTTTAATTGGCGGAAGTGCTAACAATGCATTTTCAACCGTTGCGAGTTCCCTGCAGTAGTTCGCAGCAAACCGCAGTCATATCCAGTGGGGCGCTTCGGATTCTTTATGACACGATTTAGCATCTTCGCTTCGTTTGGCCGCTATCGGTTTACATACGCGGCGGAGGTGCAGGACCGGAGCCAGTCAGAAAAGTAAGAAACAGAGCTCAGAGGTTCATACCGACGCCGCGATGCAAATCGCGGCGTTTTCGCTTTTTGCGTTGAATTCCGAACCACCCTTTAGGGAAAGGACCCTCGACCATGATCGTCAACATGTCGGACACTGCCACCGAGCAGCAGATCGAACACATTATCCAGCGCATTCGCGAAGCAGGATTCCAGCCTCACATCACCCGCGGAACGGAGCGGACCATCGTTGCGGCCGTTGGCAGCGGGGGGCGGCGCCACGAAATCGAATCGCTGTCCGTGGCACCTGGAGTGGACAACGTCGTCGCCATCGCTCAGCCGTTCAAACTCGTCAGCCGCCAGACCCACCCTGCTCTAACGGTCGTCGATGTCCGCGGAGTCAAGATTGGTGGACCCGAAGTCGTCGTCATTGCCGGCCCTTGCTCGGTGGAATCCCGCGAGCAATTGCTTGAGACCGCGATTGGAGTGAAGAAGGCAGGTGCTTCCATGTTGCGCGGTGGCGCCTACAAGCCCCGCACCTCGCCCTACGAATTTCAGGGATTGGGAATTGAAGCGCTGAAAATCCTTGCCGAAGCCCGCGACATCACCGGCCTACCGGTCGTAACCGAGGTGATGAGTACCGAAGACGTAGACGTCATTTGCGAGTATGCGGACATGCTTCAGGTCGGAGCCCGCAATATGCAGAACTTTGCCCTGCTGCGACGTCTCGCTACGACGAAGAAACCTATCCTTCTTAAGAGAGGTCCATCCGCCATGGTCAAGGAGTGGCTGTTGGCGGCCGAGTATCTGCTCTCCGGCGGGAATGGCCAGGTCGCCCTTTGCGAGCGCGGGATTAAGACCTTTGAGACCGCTACCCGCAATACGATGGACTTGGCCGCGGTCGGACTGGCCAAGGAGCTCTCCCACTTGCCGGTCGTGGCCGATCCCTCCCATGGCACGGGCAAACCGAGTTTGATCGGAGTCGTTTCTCGGGCCGCAATCGCAGTCGGCGCGGACGCTCTTATTATTGAGGTACACCGCTGCCCAGAACGCGCTCTCTCCGATGGCGCTCAATCTCTCGATCTACCTCAGTTTGAGGCTGTCATGCAGAGCCTTTCGGTGCCCCTGCGAGCCGTTGGGACGTCCAAGATGGCTTCTGCCTAGGGCTTGAACCTCCTCTCATGGAGGCAGCGAGGCCCGTTTTGGGGCAAGGTTTGCCAAGAACGCTGCGCCACTTTGTCCCAAAACGGTTTTTTTGATGGCTTGACCTTTCCTTTCAATGACCTACAACTGACTATGGCACGAAGGGGGTATCGTCTTGCGCCAAACTGTCCCACCCTATCGCCTTCAGGACCCTTGCTAACCCATTGCGCAAAATAGACTTAGCGGATCAGCAATGGCTGCCTGATTGCCCATAGTAGGCCAGGCGAGCGGGTGTAGCCCTATGCTGCATTCCAAGCAATTCGCCAAAGGAAATTATGAAAAACGACAACAAAGTACAAACTGCAGGACGACCGAAGGGTCGCCCTCTCAGTTTTGTCTTCTTTAGTGCCGCATGGGGCCGCGTTCTGGGAATGGTATTGCTGACTTGTTCAGCCATGCCGGCCAACGCTGCTTCCAATCCAAATTCCAATGGCAAGGCAAATGTTGTCGCCAAGCCCAACTCGGTGGTATGGGGCTCGACCAAGAATCCCACTCCGCCGCCAGTGGTTGTCAATACGACCAACACCGGCAGCGACAGCTACTCTGCTCACAGCAAGTTTGCTCCAGAACTCCGGCCAACGCAGGACGGAGGCTCGGGTGGACTGAAAGCGGACGGCTCGCAATTGCAGGACGTCATTGTTCAATATCGCTCGATGCCAAAAGCAGCGGCGTTAAGCTCAATGATCGGACGCGGGGCAACCATCCGCGCCAAACTGAACGTGATTCGCGCGGTCCACATGCGCGTCTCGGCTGACATGCTGGCCGAACTCGAGCAGAATCCCAACGTTCTCTACATCACTCCGAATCGTCCCGTTAAGATGTCAGCCGCACCCGAGCAGTTTGCGAGCGCGGTTCAGGCGGACGTCGCAGCTTCACAATTCGCTTTGGACGGTACTGGCGTTGGCGTAGCCGTCATCGACAGCGGTGTCGCCGATCATGGCGATCTGCATGGGGCACTCACAGTTAGCCCCAGCCGCGTCGTGTACAGCCAGAGCTTCGTCGCTGGCGACACCACGACCGGAGACAAGTACGGCCACGGAACCCACGTCGCCGGCTTGATTGGCGGTTCCGGCAAGAACTCCGGTAACGGCAACGGCTATGGCGGAAAGTATGCCGGCATGGCTCCTAACGTCAACATCATCAACCTGCGCGTGCTTGATCAGAATGGATCCGGCAACGACAGTCAGGTGATTGCCGCCATTCAGCAGGCGATCGCTCTGAAGAGCGTTTACAACATTCGCGTTATTAACATGTCCCTGGGACGCCCGGTGTTTGAGAGCTATTTGCTTGATCCGGTCGACCAGGCGGTGGAAGCTGCCTGGAGGGCAGGCATCGTGGTCGTCGTTGCTGCTGGCAACAGCGGCCGCAGCGGCCCCGCACACGGCTTCGCGACCATTGGCGTTCCGGCAAACGATCCGGCCGTCATCACGGTCGGCGCGACCATGACTCAAGGCTCATCGACGCGCGTGGACGACAAGATCGCCAGCTACAGTTCCAAAGGCCCGACCTGTCTGGATCACATCGTGAAGCCTGACCTGGTTGCACCTGGGAACCGTCTGGTGTCCTTGCGCGTCAACGGCAGCACCATGGATACGAAGTATCCGCAATACGAAGTCGGGCCGTCCAATGGGGCGGCAAACTCCGCCAAGTATTTCGTCCTCAGCGGCACCAGCATGGCGACGCCGGTTGTCTCTGGCGCGGTCGCGCTGATGTTGCAACAGAACCCCGCGTTGACTCCTGATCAGGTGAAAGCTCGCTTGATGAAGACAGCGTGGAAGGGCCTCGGTCAATTCTCGTGGTCCTCGGATGCCATCGGAAACATTTACAACAACGAGTACGATCTGTTCACTTACGGAGCGGGTTATCTGGACGTGCAAGCCGCTCTTTCCAATACCGACCTCGCGAGCGGAGTGGCACTTTCTCCGACCGCGGTTCCGAATGCTGATGGCACCGTTTCGGTGGTCAACACCGACACGTCGGCCTTCGGCGGCACCAGCGTTGTCTGGGGCGCCACTTCTGTGGTTTGGGGACAATCGGTGGTCTGGGGTGCCAACACGTTCTCGAGTACTTCGGTAGTCTGGGGCGCGACCAGTGTCGTCTGGGGTGCGACCTCTGATTCTGGTTACAGTGTGGTTTGGGGTGCAACTTCTTCACTTGCCAGCGCGACACAAGCACTTAGCGACGGCGACGACGGAGACAACTAACCAACCGACTGAAACCATATTCGGAGACTACCATGACAAACACATTGCCAATCAAAGCTAAGGTCATGATCGGAATGGTGGCTGTCGCAAGTTTGTGTCCTCTGTCGTTCGGAGTCATAAACTGGCACATGCCCGCATGGCCCCAGTTGGCGCTTCTGATGGCCGCAGCAGTACTCAGTTCGCGGCTCAAAGTGAAGTTGCCTGGGATGACGAGCACGATGTCTGGAAACCTGCCCGTCATTCTTCTGGGAGTCACGCAGTTAGGGTTGTTCGGCAGCCTGCTGGTTGCAGTAACGGCAGCGGTCGCACAGTCCTACGGTTCCGGCAAATCGGTAAAACCGGTTCAATTCCTGTTTAACGTCTGTACTCTGATGAACGCTTGCGGTCTTGCCTACGCTATCTACCACAGCCATTTGTTCGCGGCTCAGGCAGGCAGCTCGGCACTGCACTTAGCGATGGCGGCTGCGGCCTACTTCCTGGCCAATACGGCGCCCGTAGCTGGCATCATCGGATTGACAGAAGGCAACAGTCCTTTTGCCATGTGGCATAAGGTCTTCCTGTGGTCCTTCCCGAACTACGTAGTGGGTGCGGGATTGACTGCGTTCGCTTCTTTACTCAGCTCACCCGCTGGACTGGTAACAGTCGGCGTGCTGATGGCGGTTGTGTTCGGGGTTTACAAGTCCTACAAGGCCTTTGTAGCCCAGAACGAACAAGGCGAGTCCAAGGCGATGGCGATGGCCGCCGCCGCTCACTAAACTCAACGTTGTACTTAAAGCGCGCAGCCAAACTGGCTGCGCGCTTTTTTGTTTGGCATTAATCCGACGTCGTCCCACGTCCAAAAGGTAGCAAGCGCAGGTGGCAACCCGCAGCACTGGTCGACCAATAGAATTTCTCTGCGCTCTCGGCGTCTCGGCGGTTCAAGATTTCCGCAGTATCCGGAGATCCGTGCCAGTCATTTCCTGGGGTTCGGTGATGCCGAGCATCCCGAGAATGGTCGGCGAAATGTCACGGAGCGAACCGTTCGGTTTCAACGTGTATTGCGTCGCGTCTTCGGCGATCACGATGAACGGTACTGGATTCGTCGTGTGCGCCGTGTGCGGGCCGCCTGTCGCAGGATCAACCATCAATTCAGCGTTGCCGTGATCGGCGGTGATCAACATCGCACCACCCTTGGCTCGCACCGCTTTCTCGACCTCCGCGAGACATGCATCCACGGCTTCAACCGCTTTCACAGTCGGCTCCATTTTGCCCGAATGCCCGACCATGTCCGCGTTTGCGAAGTTGGCAATGACCACGTCAAACGCGCTGTCATTCGCGGCTTTCACGATGGCTCCCGCAACACCGGCCGCACTCATCTCCGGCTTCAGATCGTAGGTCGCAACCTTCGGTGACTGAATCATTACACGGTCTTCACCTGGGAAAGGCTGTTCCACGCCGCCATTAAAGAAGTAAGTCACGTGCGCATACTTCTCCGTCTCGGCTACGCGCAGATTGCGCATGTTGAGTCCGCCCATGACGTTCGCCAGAATGTTCGCCATCGATTCTGGCGGAATCACCAGCGGCAAATTGAAATTCTTGTCGTATTGCGTCATGCAAACGTACTTCAGATTCTTGGGCACGCGATCACGCGAAATGGTTGCATCGAGTTCGGCTGCGCCAGGAAGATCGCTGCCGCCTTTTTCGTTTAGGTTGCTGTTGCGGCAAAGCACACGTGTAACCTGTCGTACGCGATCGGCACGGAAATTGAAACAGATGCAGGCATCGTCGTCGCCGATCGTCGCCAGCGGCTCACCCTTGGCGTCCGTGCAAACGAACGGCACCACGAATTCGTCAGTAACATCCCTGTTGTACGACTCCTTCATCCCCTGCACCGCGTCGGTTTGCGTGCCGCCTTCCGCTTTGCCCTCGACCATGGCGGTAAAAGCTTTCAGACTGCGCTCCCAGCGCCGGTCTCGGTCCATCGCGTAGTAGCGGCCATTTACGGTTGCAATCTGGCCGGAGTTGTACTCGCGCATCTTCTGCTGCAAGAGTTCGAGGTATCCCGCGCCGTTCGTGGGAAGCGTGTCGCGGCCATCCATGAAGGCGTGCACAAACACGCGATCAACGCCCTGCTGCTTCGCCATCTTCAAAAGCGCATGCAGATGTTCCTGCCGAGAATGCACGCCGCCATCGGAAAGCAAACCGAACAAGTGCAGCTTTCGTCCGGCGACGCGTGCATGTTTCATGGCATCCACGAGCACAGGATGCGAGAAGAATTCGCCGTTCTGAATCATCAGATCGATGCGCGTGATATCCATGTGCACAACACGCCCAGCACCGATGTTCAGATGGCCGACTTCGCTGTTGCCCATCTGGCCGTCGGGCAGGCCGACGAACGGGCCGCTGGTATGAATGAGCGTGTTGGGATAGTCGCGCAGCAAACGGTCGTAGGTTGGCTTGCGCGCCTGCGCGATGGCGTTAGCTTTGGTTTCAGCACGATATCCCCAGCCGTCGAGGATGATTAGGACGAGAGGTTTGGGACGGGACATAAATTCAGCTTCAAGCTCCTAGCTTTTGGCCGCTGGCTCTTGGGCCTTAGCTCTCAATATCGAAAATAGGGAAGGGCACGACTTCAGTCGTGCCGTCATAGTGGCAGCGCACTGCGTCATGCACGTTCTGTTCCAGTTCGTCCATGGTGTCGGCTTGCGTAAAAATGGAATGGAGGATGGCACGGGCTTCGTAGCCGCCCTCGGGTGACGCCTTGACGGAGAAAACGATCTCAGTTTCCGGCATACAAACTCAACACTTACTTTGTAGCCTTTCGTTTTGCGTTCAATATTTGTTTGCAGGCGCCACTAGACTGGCCGCTCACAGGACCCGACCACGAACCCGTGGCCTGACAGAGTTGAATCTTCCATTCCGTCGCTTTCGATCCTGCGAGCACCGTTGATCTATCTTCCCCAGTCGAGGGATCAACGGAGAACCTAACTACGTCGTCACTTAACTTCCCCGTAGCTGGATCTCGTGAGTGGTACCACGTGCCAACGCTCGCAACACCGTCCTCGGGAGCGAGCACCGCAACGACTTGGTCCACCTCTTCGTTAGTATAAGGGTCGCCGACATCAGTGATTAGAAACACAATTCCGGGGTGCTGAGGATCTTTTTCGTTTTGCCATCGCGCCCGCCAACCTTCCCGCGGATCGTAGTGAAGAGCTGTGAACAGGCTAGCTGGCTCGCATTCCCAGCAATCCATGTACACCATGCCGAGGTCCTGCTTGTCACGCGACTCCAAGTTAATCCAGTCTTTGATCTGCAGGTTGTACCCGGTCAACAGCGCTCGGACTTTCCAATCTTTCGTTGAGACGCTGTACACAAGCCATCGATCCCCGTTAGGAGTGGCTTGCCCAGACTCGCGTTGCACTGTCATCACTAGCGCAAATCCATCCGCGAGACCTATTTCCCTTATCCCACTGTAAGCCTCGGCACTAAGGGCGCGCTCGACCTTCGACACCGTCGATGGATCCTTCTTAAAGTCAACCCAGCGAAAACCAGCTGGCAGTTGGCCCTCGACAGTACCAGAAACCGTTAAGGAGGCAAGCAGGAGCGTAGCCGCAATAAGCCGAATCCGGGCAATATAGCCGTAACGATTCACGTTGTCTTAAGTTAGCCTTTATAGTTCAGCGCCTTCAACCCCAAGAACCGTGCCGCGCCACCCAATTCCTCTTCAATCCGCAGTAACTGGTTGTACTTGGCAATGCGATCCGTACGTGACGCCGACCCAGTCTTGATCTGCCCTGCGCCAGTCGCCACCGCTAGATCGGCAATGAACGTGTCCTCGCTCTCGCCGGAGCGGTGCGAAATCACGGATGTGTATCCGTTCCTCCGCGCCAGGTCGATCGCGTCCAGCGTCTCGCTGACCGTTCCAATCTGGTTGACCTTGATCAGAATCGAATTCGCGACGCCCTTATCAATTCCCTGCTGCAGGCGCTTTACGTTGGTCACAAACAAATCGTCGCCGACGAGCTGAATCTTGCCGCCGACTTCCTTGGTCAGGAGCGCCCAGCCGTTCCAGTCGTCCTCAGCCAATCCGTCTTCAATTGAGACGATGGGATAGTCGTTCACCCACTTCGCCCAATACTTCACCATTTCTTCGGAAGTCTTGGCAGACTTATCCGACTTCTTGAATACGTATTTACCATCCGAGTACAACTCGCTGACCGCTGGATCGAGCGCAATCGCGATCTCCGCCCCCGGCTTGTACCCCGCCTGCTGAATCGCTTCCAGCACGACTTCAATCGCCTCGACGTTCGACTTCACCGACGGAGCAAAGCCGCCCTCGTCGCCAACCGCCGTGTTGTAGCCGCGCTTCTTCAGCACTCGCTTGAGCGTATGGAAAACTTCGACACCCCATCGCAGCGCATCCGAGAAAGTCTTCGCGCCAACCGGCATGACCATAAATTCCTGGAAGTCCACGTTGTTATCTGCGTGGGCGCCGCCGTTCAGGATGTTCATCATCGGCGTGGGCAGCGTGTTCGCGCCCGCTCCGCCCAGATAGCGATACAGCGGAATTCCCAACTCATTGGCCACCGCTCGCGACGCCGCCATCGAAACCGCGAGGATCGCATTCGCACCCAGTCGTGCCTTGTTCGGTGTACCGTCCAACTCGATCATTCTCGCGTCGATGCCACGCTGGTCAGCGGCATCCATGTCCGACAGAGCCTCGGCGATCTCGCCATTCACGTTCTCTACAGCTTTAAGGACACCCTTGCCCTTGTAGCGCTTGTCGTCGCCGTCGCGCAGTTCAACCGCCTCGTGCTCTCCCGTCGAAGCGCCGCTTGGGACAATCGCTCGCCCAGTCGTTCCGCTCCCAAGAATTACTTCTGCTTCCACAGTAGGATTGCCGCGCGAGTCCAATACCTCGCGGCCGATGATGGCTCCAATATTCGTCATTGCTAAGTTCCCTTTCTTTTTCAGGTTTATGTATGTAGTTCGTAACTTTTTCGAGGACTGACGATTATATCGGAGCGCAAACCACCGCGCAGTGGGCACCGTCACACGCGCAAACTCACCGCACATAACGCGTTGTCTCTCATGGTTCAAACGACCTTTCCATTGTTGTTCTCAAACTGATCCTGCCTTAGAGTCAAGCTCAAGGTGCAGACTCGCACGGAGACTCTCAAAATTGGATCGCGGGCACCGGAGTTCTCGCTCTGCGCAGCCAACAGTGACAGCGAATTTACTCTTTCCGGGCTACTTGCCGGAGGAACGCTGATTCTTGAGTTTTTGCGCGGAACCTGGTGACCGAACTGCGTGAAGCGCATGGCTCAGTTCGAGTCACAGCAGCAGGAGATCGAAGCATCCGGAGTGCACGTAGCATTCATTGCAGCCGAAAAGCGCGATGGGGTTTGGAAACCGGGAAGGTTTCTGGAAAAGAATCCGATCTCGTTTCCATTTCTGCTAGATGAAGATCGCGTCGTGACCAAAGCTTACGGGTTGCATCACGCGTTGGGTGCGGACGCCCTGAATATCGCACACCCGGCGACTTTGGTGATCGATGCGGGCGGCATCGTGCGCTATCTGTATCGCGGCGATAACCAGCATGATCGGGCGCCGCTGGATGAAGTGCTGCAAGCGGTTCGCGACGCTGTGAAGTAAACGACTTTAGGAGGTTCCATGAAGAAGCTATCGATTCTCGCAGGTTTGGTTTGGATGACATCGTTCGCCATGGCGCAGACTTCTCTGCCCACCGGCACGGCGGTCAAGATGAAACTCGACACCACCCTCACAACTTTCAGTTCCAAGACTGGCGATGCTTTCTCCGCGCGTGTGACCGAACCGGTTGTGCTTGATGGCAAGACGGTCATCCCAGTTGGCGCGACTGTAGAAGGCCGCGTCACCAAGACCAGTGAACCGCGCCGCATTGCCGGCAAACCGACCATCGCGATTTTCCCGGAGAACCTCGTACTTCCGAATGGCGAGCGCTTCATGCTCAACGCAACGCTGGTTGACACCAATGCACGCCGCGGAACTGACGTCACAACCGAAGGCCAATTCAAAGGCGCTGGCCACGATGGCAAGGACCTGACCGAAGTAGGAATGGGAACCGGCGGCGGAATGCTCATTGGCGGATTGATCGGCGGCGGTAAAGGCCTGCTGATCGGCGGCGCGGTGGGCGCTACCGCAACAGTAACGCACTGGCTGTCCAAGCATCGCTCGGCCACACTACCGGCGGGGACGGAGCTTGTGATGGAGTTGAATCGTCCGATGACAATGACCAGCGCTCCGGCCGGTCAGTAACTTTGGAATCGCTTGGGGCGGGGCTGAGCCTCGTCCCAGCGAAGCCAATTTACCGCTTCAAAATCTCTACCCTCACACCGACATCAGGTCTTCTTCCGCCAGCAATTCCAGTTCGATCCACCCTTCCACCGGCAGCGCATCGACGGGCAGGCGGTTTTTCCAAAGGCTGATGCGAAGCCTGAGACGAGTCGTCAACACGTCAGAACTATTGGCTCCGCGTACTTTCTGTAAGTCCAGCGGAGCAGCCAAAAGCCACGCTAATGGCAGGCGGAATTCAAAGTTGCGCGCCAGCGCCACGCGCACAGCGTCATTTGCTCCCGACGATTTCGCCAGTTCCTCTCCGGACTCGCCTTCCGTCACCGTCCACGACTGGACACGCTGATTCAAGACCGAAACATCGAGGCGCAACTCCCTTCTCGCGCGCGAACCGTGGTTCGCCCATGATTCCACATTCGCCACCAACTCAAATGCGGCTTCCGGAAGTTTGGCTGCGAAATCGAGGCGCCCGTACACATAGCGCTCATCAATTCCTGAATAAACACCATCGAGCAGGAACTGCTTGCCATGCATGGAACCGGAACGGTGGTCAGCGGTATAACGCGCCGCGCCCATCCACTCGAAATAGCGCACCATGTCGCCCGTGATGCGCGGATGAATATAGGCGCTCTGCGGCGTGATCGCCGGACGCACGACGCCTGCGGTGATGGGTTGCGCCAGGTAATCCGGCGGAGTGCCGCCCAGCGCCTGGTACACGTTCGACAAGTGCTTGCGGTAAAGCTCGTCAAAATCGCGATCGTTCGCCGAGTGATGCTCCGGCCCGTACCACCAATTCCAGTCGCTACCCTCGGCGATCAGAATCTCTTCCCACGCCAACTTGCGCTGCGCCTCGCTCGCACCCGGGGCCGCTTCGGCGTAAAAACTCCGAGCCTGATGCAAATAATCCCAAGCCTTGTTGTCCTCGGGAGCGCCGATCCAGACGTTGAAGTTGGCGTTAATCCACGAACCCGGTACCAGTGAGTTCATCTGAGCCTTGTTCTTGTGCCGCTCGATGGCTTCGCTTACTGTGACGGCTTCCATCCCGGGGTCGAGTTGCAGGGCCTCGTAGAAGCGGCGCAAGAATTCTCGACCCGAGCGCGGATAGTATTCCCACGCGTTCTCGCCATCCAAGATAATCGGCACGACCGCATCCTGCCCTTGCGAAACAATCGGGCGGGCGGAGTCGCGAATTTTCTGCATCAGGTTGTTGGCCGCATCCTGCGGGTTCATACCCGAGTACACAAATCCGATCAGGTCCGAGAGCGTGTGATCCCGGAACAGCATGTGCATCTCTGTCCCGGCTTTTTCGTAGCGATAAATCGTATAGAGCTTGTGCGCCAAATCCCCGTTGAGATAGCCACTGCCGTCACGGGCGAAGAATGTTCCCAGGCTCCGCCCGAGCACACCTTCGTCGGTAGCCATCCAGCGCACGCCCACGCTTTGCGCGATCCCCAATACGTCCTCGGAAACACTGCCTTCCGACGGCCACAAGCCTTGCGGGCGCACTCCAAAAACTTTTTCGTGCAGGTCCAGTCCCCGCACCAATTGCTCGCGCGCATCTTCGGGATGCCGGTAGCGGTTTTGCGGCAAAGGCAACCCCGGGGTCGAGGTTGCGCCCATCTGCGAATCGCATACCAGCGGCAGAATCGGGTGATAGTACGGCGAAGTCGAAATCTCGATCGATCCTTTCTTGGCAGCGTCCGCGTGTGCCGGCAAAACCCGATCCATCAAGTCCCTCTGTTGCGAAACGACGAACTTTTGATCTTCCAGCGAGAAATTCCTGCCCTTCGCGATCAGTTCGGCAATCTCTTTCTCTTCCAGAAAATATTCGTCGAACCATCCGATCTGCGAGAGCACCTGCAAGTCGGTGTAGTCCTGTGGCAGAAAGTATTTTTCCGCCTTCTCGGCGGTATCGCCCGCACTCTGAAACTTCTCCAGCAGTTCGCGGTAGCGCGGATAGCGCCCGATCACATGATTGTGGTTTGCCTGAAACAGATATTGCAGCGCAAAGCGCCGGTCTTCCGGCGTCAGATCCTTCGCGGGACGGCTGGCGACCTGCAAGAACGGGTCCTGGGCCTCGCCTGACACGTAGTCCTGAATCTGCCAGATCAATGACGGCACCAGATTGAACGTCTGATGCACAACGGGGAATTCATCCAGAAGTTTGACCATCCCGTAGTAGTCCTTCAACGCGTGGAGACGCGTCCAGGGCAAGCGGTACTGCCCCGTCACCAGATCCTTGTAAAAAGGCTGGTGCTGATGCCACAGGATGACCACTCGTACTTTGGCCATAGTTGCTCTTCGACCTAATCGGCAAATTTTTAGTATGGCATAAGGATGGCCGTTTGCTATGTGACACTTTCGACTACACTAATCCGGAATCGAAACCGAGTTGAACCATGACGCAGAACACGACTTCCCCAGACACTTCGCCCGTTCGCTACGACATTTCGCTGCTGACCCCCGAGGACTATTACCTCTTCAATGAGGGCAGTCACTACCGCATCCACGACAAACTGGGCGCGCATCTGGTCGAATCGAACGGCGTACAGGGAACAGTCTTCAGCGTCTGGGCTCCCAACGCGCGCACGGTGTCTGTCATCGGCGACTTCAACGATTGGAATCCTGGCTCTCACCAACTCAAGCCACGCGGGTCTTCCGGCATCTGGGAAGGATTCATCGCCGGGGTCACCAAGGGCGCGATCTACAAGTTCAATATCGCTTCAACCCAACACGGCTACAAGGCAGAAAAAGCGGACCCGATCGCGCTGTTCGCCGAGAAACCGCCCCGCACGGCCTCGGTGGTCTGGGATCTGGACTATTCCTGGAACGACGCGGCCTACATGGAAAAGCGCGCTGCCGCCAATACCACGCACGCGCCAGTTTCAATCTACGAAGTGCATCTCGGTTCGTGGATGCGCGTGCCCGAGGAACACAACCGGCCGCTCACCTACCGCGAGATCGCGCCCCGACTTGCTGACCACGTGAACCGCATGGGATTCACCCACGTCGAACTGCTGCCCATCATGGAGCACCCGTTCTACGGTTCCTGGGGATATCAGACCACCGGCTACTTCGCGCCCACTTCGCGCTTCGGCACGCCGCAGGACTTCATGTACCTGGTGGACTATCTTCACCAGCACAACATCGGCGTCATTCTCGACTGGGTGCCATCGCACTTCCCTTCCGACCTGCACGGCCTCGCGTTCTTCGATGGCACGCATCTGTTCGAGCATTCCGACTCACGCCAGGGCTTCCATCCCGACTGGAAGACTCACATCTTCAACTACGGGCGCGCTGAAGTTCGCAGCTTCCTGATGTCGAGTGCCATGTTCTGGCTCGACAAATATCATGCCGACGGCCTGCGCGTGGACGCCGTTGCCTCCATGCTCTATCTCGACTACTCGCGCAAAGAAGGCGAGTGGATTCCCAACCAGTTCGGCGGCCGCGAGAATCTCGAGGCCATTGATTTCCTGCGCCGTTTCAATCTGGAAACCTACAAAGAGCATCCCGATGTGCAGACCTACGCGGAAGAATCCACTTCCTACCCGATGGTCTCCCGCCCCACGCATCTGGGCGGACTGGGCTTCGGCTTCAAGTGGGACATGGGCTGGATGCACGACACACTCAAATATTTCTCCCAGGATCCCATCCACCGCCAGTATCACCACAACAAGCTCACATTCCGGATGCTTTACTCGTTTCAGGAAAATTTCGTCCTGCCTCTAAGCCACGACGAAGTCGTGCACGGGAAAGGTTCGCTTATCGGAAAAATGCCGGGCGATGAGTGGCAGAAATTTGCCAACCTACGTCTGCTCTACGCCTACATGTATGCGCAGCCCGGAAAGAAACTGCTTTTCATGGGAGACGAGTTCGGTCAGGTAAGCGAGTGGTCTCACGACCGCAGCCTCGACTGGAACATCTTGCAGTATCCCGTACACAGCGGCCTGATGAACTGGGTCGAGCACCTCAACCATCTTTACTCCAGCCAGGCCCCGCTGCATTGGTTCGACAACGATCCACGCGGCTTCGATTGGATCGACTGCAACGACGCTCCCGCCAGCATTATCGCGTTGCTGCGAAAAGGCCAGACGGAAGACGACTGCGTTTTGATCGTCTGCAACTTCACTCCGATCCCCAGGCTTGGATATTTGGTCGGCGTTCCACACGGAGGCTATTGGAAGGAACTGCTCAACAGCGATGCCAAGGAATACGGCGGCAGTGGGATCGGTAACATGGGAGGCGCAGAGGCGATGCCGGAGTCCACGCACGGGCGGCCCTACACGCTGCGACTGACTTTACCGCCGTTGGGAGCGCTGTTCCTGAAGCGCGGTTAGCGAAGCGCCGGGATCGTGGGCGGGAATGTCATGGAAATCGCGTCGCCGGCAATGAATGAAATGACGATGTTCGTTTCGGTCGCGACCGGTTGCCCATCCTGAACATACGGCCGATAGCGCCATTGCCGGACGGCGCGGACCGCAGCCGAAGCCAGCGCACGATTGCCCGAAATCACTTTCACTGTACGTACAACTCCGGCCGAATCCACCGCTGCCGTTAAGCTCACAGCGCCACGGGCTCGTACGTCAGAATAATCCGGATAGGTAAAGCGCAACGGCGGCCGGGAAGCCTGGATTCCGCTGCCGATCTCAGACAACGGAAGCTCATGCTTTGTTGCCGCAACATGAAGGCGAGCGGGAGACTTCGAATTTGCCGCGGAAGCCGCAACGACCGGTATCGAGATCAAGGCCGGTAGAGATTCCGGTTTGACAGGAGTCTCCGATGCCGCTTTTGGAGCAAAGACCGGCTGCGCTGTGCTTACGGTCGATAGAGTGTTGTCGGAGGTCGCAGCTTCCCGCAGCGTCGGAACCTTTGACGGTACGGTCGCGCTAATCGACTGGAGCCGAGGCTCGCTCTGCGCCTGCGACGTTGGGATTCCCTGAATCCGGTGCCACGCGGCCACAGACACGATGCAAAGCACCAGCGCGCAGACCGTTGTTGCCAGACGCGGCCACGCAACCTTTGACCACGCAACTTTTGGCGACGGTGCGGAAAAAAGAATGGGTTGGTCAGCGACCTGCGGAGTCAGCACAAGGTCCTCCGCTTGTTCTTCATGATGCTGTTGCTCAACCGCTACGAATGGGGCCGCAGGCGAAATCATCGGCGGCACGAAGTTCTCAACTACTCCGATGGTCAAAGACGGATCGTCGGCGCTCTTAGCCGCCTTCGCACCATTCAGAAACAGATCATTCACCAGCCTCCGCTGCCGCCCGCTCAGCAAGGGCAGGGAGAGCTGTCGAAAATTTCGGAACGTCCAGAGCAGATAAATCCGTTGCTTCCTGGAAAGCTCAACCCGCACCAAGCCCTGCTTGGTTTCAAACAGCAAATAGCCGGATTCGAGACGGTCCAATAGCATGGGCACACCAAGGGGAACCCTTCCAAGAGCAGCTTGAATGCCACCCAGGAACGCCCTAACCTGAAGACAACAATCTGCTTATTAACGGCCTAACCACCTGGCGAGTGCAAAGGGTTTCACGGAAGTGCCCCCGATCTGGAGCACTCGCCGGGTCCAAACACCTCAGACTCTGATTCTCGGCGCTACGGCTTCCAAACTCCGACGTGCTCCAGCAACTCCGAAAGCTTCGCTCCCTTGAGAATCTCGCCCACCGCCGCATGGTCAGCGTGAGGCGCGATTGGCTTGTCGCTCTCGGCCACTGCCCATGCCGTCGCTGCCACAATCGCTGTCCCAGCCTTGAAGTCGAGCGGATCCACTTTGTCCAGGGTGTCACTCGACTTGTGATGGACCTCGCCGTAGTGCGCCATATCCACCCACAGATCCAGCGCCGGGATCCCCTGCAAGAGGAACGGACCATGATCGGTGTCATAAGTCACGTCCATCGAAAGGTCGCCGCCGTTGATGTCTTTGAGCAGACCGTCACTCCAGGGCTGCATAGCTGTCTTCAGATCAGCTCGGCCTTCGACCTTCCAGCCCTTCGGATGGCCTGCCCCGTTGTCTGTATTCAGAACTGCGATGCACTTCCCGAGTTCGCCCTTGTGCGTCTGTGTGTAGGCATACGATCCGAGCAGTCCCTGCTCTTCTCCGCCCCAAAGCGCGAAGCGAACGCTGCGCCGAGGAGCTTTTCCAGTGGCCATCATCGCGCGTGCCACTTCCAGCACGCTCACCGCACCGGTGCCGTTGTCCTGAGCGCCCGTGCCAAAATCCCAGGAGTCTAGATGTCCGCCAATTAAGATCCATTCGTCCGGGCGTTCGCGACCGCGAATCTCGGCGACTACATTGTTCACGGTCGTCTCCCCCGACGTCTTGTTTTCAACCGTGATATGAACCCTCACCGGGCCGCGTGCCAGTTCGCGCTCGATCAGTTTGGCGTCTTCCAATCCCAGTTGCACAGCAGGCAAGGCGAGCGTCTTCGCGCCCCAACCGCTGCTGTGAGCATTCAGCACGTTGTTGCGCTCCCGATCAGGCGCCATGATGGCCAGCACACCCATTTTCTGCATCTCGGGATATGCGACTTCCAACTTCACCATCGCCTTCGCAAAACCGTCGGCATAGATCTTGGTGGAATCAGCGAGGACAATTTTCCCGCGAAGCTCAGCCGCACGAGCCTTCAAAGCTTCCAGGGTTACGTCGCTGATCTCGACAACATCGCCTTCCACGCCGCCTACCGGAGTTGACGGCGCCCACCCAACCGACTCCAGGTGCAACGGACGCGACAGGGGGCTCAACATTGTGCCGCTCGCCGTTCCACGCTGCCACCCGGCATCAATCGTGAATGGCTCCAGTTTCACATTCTCGATTCCGTAGCTACGGAACCTGGCCGCCGCCCATTCGGTCGCTTTGACGTAGGCCGGGGAACCCGTCAGCCTCCCGCCCACGGTGTCGGTCAACTCGCCCAGGGTCTTCATCGAAGGGCCACCGTAGATCGAGGCCTCCATTTGATCCGTCACCGGCTTCACGTCCGCTGGTTGCTGAGCCCAACTGCATACACCGAACGCCAACCACCCTGCCAATACTGCAAAACTGCATGTACGCCGCACTCTCATCTGTCCTCCGACACAAGCTGGGAATTCTCCCCTAAGTTGGCGAGTATTGCAAACCCGGCTCCCCCGTCCCACCGTCTTCCCGTGGCGTGCTAGACTCGCAATCAGTCACTATTGTGCGGCTGCGCATCCTCACCCGCTATATTCTGGGAGAAGTCGTCTCCCACGCGCTCGTCGGCGCTGCTGTCCTCACGTTTCTCCTTTTCACCCGCGATCTTGGCCGCATTCTTGAGCTGGTAGTCCGCAATAGTGCGCCTCTACCCAGCATTGCCGAAATCTTCTTTTTCACCGTTCCGGTTGCGCTGACCTACACCATCCCGATGGGCGTTCTGGTCGGGATCCTGATTGGGCTAAGTCGCCTTGCCGCCGACAGTGAAGTCACCGCCATGCGCGCCAGCGGACTCAGCGTCTGGACATTTCTCCGCATCTGTTCAATTTTCGTCGTGTTCGCTTGGCTGTTCGCGCTTGCCAATAGTGTCTATATTGCCCCCCGTTCGCTGGCTTCGCTTGGCGGCTTGCAGAACCAACTCAAGTCCTCCCAAGCATCCTTTGAGGTTCAACCGCGGGTCTTCTACGAAGGCTTCCCGAAATATGTTCTGTACGTCGAGGACGTCAAAGCCAGGACTGGCGGTGCAGTTTGGAAGGGCGTATTCGTGGCTGATCTTTCGAACCCTTCCGCTCCTCGTACCACCCTCGCACGGGAAGGACTCCTGGTAAGCCAAGGGGCCGATATCATCGACCTCCATCTCACCAACGGTTCGACCCACGAAAGCGATCCAAAGAATCCCGACCAATATCAGATTTCTACCTTCGACGTTACCGACATTCCCCTTCGCATTCCACCGTCGCAAACCCAGGAGCGCGAATCTACTTCGTTGCACGAGAAAAGCAGCAGCGAACTGCTTCGCTCCGCCTCCGCTGGCGATCCGCTCTCGCGTCGTCTGAACCTGATCGAATATCACAGCCGTCTCGCGTTGCCCACGGCTTGCCTCGTGCTTGCCATGATCGGCATCCCCTTGGGTCTTTCGTCCAAAAAAGGCGGCAAGTCGAGTGGAATCGTTATTTCCATCGGGCTTGTTTTTCTCTACTACTCCATTTCGCTCGTCGGGGTTTCGTTCGCAAAGCAAGGCCGTCTGTCGCCCGCTCTCGGCGTGTGGCTCGCCGACATCGTGTTCTTCGTGGGCGGCGTGTTCTTGCTCTGGCAATCCGAGCGGCGGCCTATCAGTTTGGCGTTGTTTCGCTCTGCGAAAGCAAAGACCGCCGCCAATCGTGACGCATCGTCCTCCGCACTGGATCCGTCCTTCTCCCGAAGAGTAGAGCCATCGCGGAACGATAACTCGGTCCTCCGCAACGACAGGAGACTTCGTCTCTTCAACCTCCGCTTTCCTACCATCCTCGACGACTACGTGCTCCGCGATTTTCTTCTCTACCTCTTCATGATCGGCGGCGCTTTCGTGACGTTGCTGCTTGTGTTCACTCTGTTCGAGTTGCTGGGCGACATCATGCGCAACGGTGTGTCTCCGTTGACCGTGGGGGCCTACCTTCTTAATGTCACGCCGTATTTTCTCTACTTCCCTATCGCTCCCATGAGCATGCTGCTGGCCGTGCTCGTCACGTTTGGCCTGCTCCAGCGCTCCAATGAAATTACAGCGATGAAAGCGACCGGCATCAGCCTCTATCGAGTCGTGATCCCTGTCTTTCTTTCCGCCGCTGTCGTGGCGGGAGTCCTGTTTGCATCCGATCAGCTGTATTTGCCCTACACCAACAAGCGGCAGGACGAACTGCGCAACCGCATTAAGGGCAAGCCGCCGCAAACCTACCTGCGCCCGGATCGGAAATGGATCTTTGGTCAGAATAACGATATCTACTACTACCAACTCTTCGATCCCGACCGCGACACTTTTGGCGGCATCACCGTCTTTCAATTCGATCCCAAGACCTTCCAGATCACGCATCGCATTACCGCCGAGCGCGCGCACTGGTCGGATCCGATGGGTCGCTGGGTTTACGAGCAAGGATGGGAGCGCAGCCTCAACGGATCCGCCATTGATAACTATCGCAGGTTTGATGCGACCACCTTCCCCCAACTCACAGAGGTGCCCTCGTACTTTAAGAAGGAGATCAAGCAATCCTCGGAAATGAGCTATGACGAACTCAGTCGCTATATTCGAGACCTTGAACAGAGTGGTTTCGATGTAGTCCGGCTGCGAGTTCAGCTCCACAAGAAGATTGCTTACCCGCTGATCACGCTTGTGATGGCGGTCCTGGCCGTTCCCTTCGCCCTCTCAGCGGGGAAGCGCGGCGCTCTGACCGGAGTGGCCACCGCGATCGGAATCGGTGTCTTCTACTGGACCATCTCGGGACTGTTCGAGGCCATGGGCAATCTCAGTCAATTGCCCCCTTCCGTCGCCGCTTGGTCGCCGAACCTCGTCTTCGGATTCCTCGGGGGCTATCTAATCCTCCGCATGCCCACCTAAAGCAATCGGGCCATCGGGGTTTCAATCCCCCGATGACCCGATGTTCCGATACGCTCGTTTTAGTTTCTACCGTCCTGCCATCCCGCTCGGCTGCCCGGCTGCAAACGTCACCGTAATGGGATTGCCCAATGAACCAGTCGTCGAGACTACAGACCAACCAGTAATGGAATTCGAACCATTGTTAGCCGAGTAGAGGAATTCCGTGCTCGATTTGGTGCTGCCATGCATCGCCAGATCCACGGGCACCGCGCCCGTCGGCTGATTGGCCGGATTCAGTGCGGTCAACTTTCCGGAACTTGAGCCCATGCTGAACGCGAATACCTGGTTGCTACCTCGACACGCCACGTACATGAAGCTATTGGTCGGATCAACGAGCATTGCCACTGGTGTTTGCCCCACCGAGGTAGTTGCACCCGCAGGAAGCAGGCGATGATTGGCAACATCGTCCGCCGAGCAATCGGAATCCTGCTGGGCACAAAGCTGGAAGGGCGTCACGCCGCCCGCCGACACCCCGGAATTCCCGACATAAGCGAAAATTGAACTCGCATTCTGCCCCACTCCGCTGGTATTCACCACCCGCACAACCGTCGGATTTATTTGCGTCGTGTAGGGAGAGTTTGGTGCTTCCGTCGCGAGTCCCGTCGAGTCCACCGAATAAACGCTCAGAGTGTTGTCATTTGGTGGCTGATTCAAGTCCAGATTGCTCGTCACAAACAATACGGTCTGCGCCGAACTTCCCGTCGGAGTATAGGAAATTGCACTGATGCTCGTCGGAACCCTGGTCAGGGCCTTGGACGACGCCAAAGTCAGGGCCGTTGATCCGGTGCTGGTCGTATAGGAATAAAGGGCCGGAGCATCTGTAATCACGAACAACATATCTCCGGCGCTACTTCGCGTCATGGCAACCGCGGTCTCCCCCGGATTAAATGCCGCTTGAGGAGCCGGCGTCGACAGGCTTCCGTCGGAGTTCACTTTGTATCCGGAGATCGAACCTTGATTCAACACCAGGGCGGTCGCACCGGTGGAATCGAGCGATATCTGCAGCGGCAATCCGCAAGAGCTACCATCTGGACAGGTGTTCGCTTTCGAGTTAATCAGCGACAGGTTCCCGGTCCCCAAATCCACCGCGTACGAACTCACGCTGCTCGCTTCCTGGCTCAGCACGTAAAGAAGCCCGGACGGCCGCGACGACGAACTGCCGCAACTCACAAAAAATATGCTCAGGGCGCAAAGGCCCACGAGCGCTACTACTCCGCTAATTCTCTTCAACATCAGTTCTCCTTGCGGGGGTTCCCAACCAGCTTTGCTTCTCGCCGATTTGGGTCGTCAGCCGTTCGCGTTCGCAAATCTACCCTACCACCACGCAAAACCGCAGCTTTTGGCCGAAATATATTTGTATTAGGAATGAGCGGGAAGAGCAAACCCGGGAACTGCCGGAATTCGGATTTCGACCTCTAACCCACCCTCTTTCCGGTTGGATGCGTGCACATGCCCGCCATGCAGCCTGACCGCCCGGTCGGCGATCGAAAGCCCTAAACCCGCGCCGCCCGTCTGGCGATTGCGCGCGTTGTCAATTCGATAAAAAGGCTCGAAAATTCTGGCCAGCGCCTCAGCAGGAACTCCTGGCCCCGAGTCACACACCCGGACAACAACTTCTTCTCCACCCGGCCCTCGCTCCCTCGCGAGGCGAACTTCCACAGTGGTGCCCTCGGCAGTATAGCGGGTGGCATTTCTCACAACGTTCTCAATGGCGCTTCGCACCAGTGACGCGTCCGCTTCCACCTGGAAATCGTCATTTTCGGCGGACACCACCCGGCAACCGCGACCCGCGCTTTCAAACTCGGCATCCCGCGCGATCTGCTCGACGAGTTCACGCAGTGATACGCGCGTCTTTCGAATGCCGTCCGCGCCCGACTCTAGTCTTGAAATCGTCAGCAACCGTTGAATCAGTTGATTCAGCCGGTCCGCTTCTAATTCGATCCTGCTGAGATAGCTCTCCAACTCTGGCGAAGCTTTTTGTTGTGCCAGGCCGAGCGCCACGCTCAGACGAGCCAGCGGCGACCGCAATTCATGCGAGACATCCTTCAACAGCCGCGACTGCGACTCCACAAGCGTTTCCAGTCGCTCCGCCATAAGATCGAAGTCGCGCATGAGTTCGACCATCTCACCCTTTGGCGGCCCCGGCGGAGCCCCAGTTCGTGCGCTCAAATCACCCGCGGCCAGACTCTGCGCGGCCTGCCGTAGTCGAGTCACGGGACGGGTCATCGACCGAGCCAGCAGGTAGCACACCAGCCCCGAAGAAATAACCGCGATCGTGATTCCGAGCCCAGGAATCTCGTGCGGGCCAAAAAACAGTCTCGGGCCGTGGCGCAACTCAAGAACCAATGTGTAGCGCTTCCCATCCAGAGTCAGCGCCTGCCGCTGCATTCGGTCCGGCATCAAGCTTTCCAGCCATCCGCGATTCACCGGCACACCGCGACGCGTGTCCTCAACCCACGGCGGAACCATCTGTCCACTAAGTTCTCGTCCGGACGGATCAAACACAAAAGCATGGACATGCTCCGTGCGCCACACTTCTTCCAGATACTCATGCGCCCCGTGTTCGCCGCGATTCTGGTAGGCGTTCACAGCTTCGGCCAGAACGTCCGTCGACCGGTTTTCAATCCCGCGCCTCGGTGGACTCATGGCGATAGTCACCAGGATCGCCAGCACGATAAACAGTGCTTGCGCCGCCCAGAACGACAGGAAAATTCTTAGGAACAAACTCTTCATCGCTAATCTTTCCGCTCTGCTTCTATGCCAATCGCCGAGGACTTGCAGCCCGTCAATAGTCCCGAGCTACGAGGCTCGAGTTGCGAGCAACCACGGCCAGACTGCTCGAAGCTCGCGGCCCGAGGCTCGAAGCGCACTATTTCTTCCCCTTCACCGCGGGACGGGCAAACAGATATCCGACTCCGCGAATGGTCTTGATATGATCGCCGTCCTCATCCGTGTCACCCAACTTCCGCCGCACTTTACTGACGTGCATATCAATGCTGCGGTCAAACGGCATGAACTTTCGTCCCAGCACCGCATTCACCAGGCGCTCGCGCGTCACTACCCGCCCCGCCTCGCGCAGCATCACTTCCAGTAAATTGAATTCGACCGAGGTCAATTCCACTGGCTGTCCCGCTCGCAGCACAGTTCGCGTTGCCGGATCGAGTTCGACGTCGCCGACGGCAAGCACCTCCGGAGCAATGTCGCTGGCTTTTGCAGGCTTAGTACGCCGTAAAATCGCGCGGATGCGCGCCACCAGTTCCCGCGGATTGAATGGCTTCGGAAGATAGTCGTCGGCTCCAATTTCAAGGCCAACGATGCGGTCCACGTCTTCGCCGCGCGCCGTGAGTAGCAACACTGGAATCTTGGAAACGCTGCGGACGCGCCGGAGAACTTCAAATCCATTGATGCCCGGCAGCATCACATCGAGCACAACGAGTGTGTATTGGTTCGTGAGCGCCTGTTGCAGTCCACGCTCGCCGTCATGCACCGCCTCCAGCGTGAAGCCTTCAGTCGTGAGGTATTCCTTCACCAACCCGCAAAGCTCGACATCGTCATCGACGATCAGTATGCGTTCCATTCTTCTATTCATTGAACACCCTAGCCCGCGGCACCGAAGTAAAGAATTGTAAGAATAGCCGTCAGCCATCAGCCCTCAGCCGTCAGTTCCTCGCAGCTTTTCAGGTCCGAGTCGACGAACGCTCTAAACTGACGGCTGATGACTGATGGCTGAAACCTGCCTTTACAAAACTTTACCCCGATTGACCGACTCTTTACCTCTCGTGCCGCAAAAAGGTGTTCTTATCTGCGTACCAGACGTTCCGTTCCGGACTGCCTACCGGACCACAGGAGAACATCACAATGAAATATCGCAACAGCATTCTCTCCATCGGCGCCGCAATATTGTTGGGCGTCGCTGCCTTGTTCGCACAAGGCATACACGGCCACGGTGGCCACGGTGGCTTCGACTTCGATCACCTTCTCGGCTTCTATTCCGACTATCTCGATTTGAGCAGTGCGCAGCAGGAGCAGGTGAAGGCGATCTGGGCCAAAGAGAAACCAGCCCTTGAGCCTCTCATGCAACAAATGCACCAGAGCCACGAGGCTATGCGCGCACTTGAATCCGCCAGCACGTTTGACGAAGCCAAGACCCGCGCCATCGCCACCCAGAACGCGCAGACCATGATCGAAGTTCAGGTCCAGCATGCCCGCATCAAAAACGAAATGATGCAGGTGCTCACCGCCGACCAGAAAACCAAGCTCCAGCAATTTGAGGCAAAACGCGAGGCCCATATGAAAGGCAAGATGGCCCCGCCGCCCGAGGACTAGCCCAAAGTTTGTTTGGTCTCTCTCCGACCCCCGGGCGGTGCAAGGTCCCTAAGCCATGTCGCCGCCCGGCATTTTTCCCTCGTGGCATTCTCCTAGTAGAGACGCGGCTAGCCGCCTCTCCGCCAGACCCACAACACGGAAGTGATCATGGAACGCGCCGACATCCTTTACTCAGGCCTGATCCTCACCGCGGTCATCCTCTCCCCCTGGACTGCGGCCCTTCTCTCCGCTGCCTGCTTCTTCTTCGTCCCGGAGCTGGCGCGCAACTCGCGGCTCGTGGCTCAAAGCTCGCCCCCAAATTCTCCATCCCGCGCTGCTACAATCGCATCTACAACAAGACATGTTTCCTCAGCGCCTGCGCCCACTCGTTCCCTATCTCAAGCGGTCCCGGCGCGGCCTGCTTCTGGGCGGCATCTGCGTTCTATTCAATAACGGAATCTGGGTTCTCTTCCCGCAAGTCATTCGCCGCGCCATCAACGATCTTCACTTCGGCGTGACCCGCCAGAAGCTCCTCACTTATTCCCTGCTCATCATTGGCGTCGCGTTGATCAAAGGCCTGTTCCAGTTCCTGACGCGCTGGGTCGTCATCGGCATCTCGCGCGATATCGAATTCGACCTCCGCAACGACCTCTTCGCCCATCTCGAGAAACTTTCCTTTCCTTACTACCAGCGCAACCGCACTGGCGACATCATGGCGCGCGCCACTAACGACCTGAATGCCGTGCGCATGCTCCTGGGCCCGGCGATCATGTATTCGGCCAACACGCTTGTCTTCACCGCCGGCGCCTTGGGTTTCATGTTGGCCATCAGTCCGAAGCTCACGTTGATTGCCTTCCTGCCTCTTCCCGTCGCCAGCATTGTCATCCAATATTTCGGACGCCGCATTCACGAACGCTTCGAGCGCATTCAGGAGATGTTTTCGGATATTTCTGCCCGCGCCCAGGAGAATTTCTCCGGCGCACGCGTTATCCGCGCTTACGTCCAGGAGCAAGCGGAGATCGACGCCTTTGAAAACGCCAACCAGGAATACATCGCTCGCAGCCTCGGTCTAGTCCGCTTGATGGGAATGCTCTGGCCGACGCTTGAACTCATGCTCGGCGCAGCCGTCGTCATCGTGCTCTGGGTGGGTGGGCGGCAGGTTCTATTCGGCCGCATGAATGTCGGAGATTTTGTTGCGTTTAACACTTACATGGTGCAACTGACCTGGCCCGTCATCGCCCTCGGCTGGGTCATCAACATCTTCCAGCGCGGCACCGCATCGCTGAGCCGGATCAACGAAATCTTCCTGACCAAACCCGACATTGCGGATGAAGATCAAGCCGCGAGCCACGAGCCACGAGTCGCGAGCAAACCGCGCGATCAAAGCGCGCAACTCGAAGCGCTGGGTTCGCGTGCTCAAGACTCGCTTGCTCGAGGCTCGCAGCTCGAAGCTCGCAGCATCATCGGCACCATCGAATTCCGCAACCTGAATTTTGCTTACGACAACAAACCCGTTCTGCACGACGTCAATCTCACCATCCCGTCAGGATCGAGTCTCGCCATTGTCGGCCCCACGGGCTCGGGCAAAACAACGCTGGTGAATCTCATCCCGCGCCTTTACGACGCGACGCCCGGTTCCATCCTGATCGATGGCCAGCCCATTCGCCAATTCCCTCTCGAGATTCTGCGGCGCAACATCGGCTTCGTACCCCAGGAAACATTCCTGTTTAGCGACACCATCCGCGAAAACATCGCCTTCGGCGTCCCCGACGCATCGCTGGAAGCCGTCAAGTCCGCCGCCGAAGCCGCCAACATTGCCCAGGACATCGAATCGTTTCCCGAAGGCTATGAGACGACGGTCGGCGAGCGCGGCATCACTCTCTCCGGAGGACAGAAGCAGCGCACGGCCATCGCTCGCGCCATCCTTCGCAGCCCCCGCATCCTGATCCTCGACGATGCCCTCTCCAGCGTGGACACCCACACCGAAGACAAAATCCTGAACCATCTCCGCGATCTGATGCGCGGTCGCACCACGATCTTCATCTCGCACCGCGTTTCCACCGTCCGCAACGCCGACCGCATCGCCGTTCTTCACCAGGGCCGCATCGTCGAAATCGGCACCCATGATGAGTTAATCGCCCGCAACGGCTATTACACCGACCTCTATAACAAGCAGTTGCTGGAAGAAGAGTTGGCGGAAGTCTAGAGCCTGCAACTTCGTATGCACTAGCCTGTAACGGAGCCGCAAGCCTAAGAGATTCCGCTTAAGAGCGCACACGAAACGTTACTTTTGGTTTCTTTCTTGATTCCAAGTACAACCATTCCCGCAGAAATCTGTTCTCATAATTAGAAATTCCACTAGAATCAGGGGTCATCAAAACTTGATCTCAAATCAAGGAGTTTCCATGCCACGCTTCCGCCTGGTCGCTCTCTCTCTTTGTCTCCTGTCCACTCTCATCCTCACGAATTCCGCATTCGCAGCCGCGCCCGACCGCA
>Ga0302321_100000444_pt1 | contig 35955 bp, 26 predicted proteins | sample Fen_T0_1_FD_202505 | JGI IMG/M metagenome (GOLD analysis project Ga0302321, IMG submission 202505) | Peat permafrost microbial communities from Stordalen Mire near Abisko, Sweden - Fen_T0_1 | ecosystem: Environmental > Terrestrial > Soil > Wetlands > Permafrost | place: Sweden: Abisko... | reverse complement strand
TGATCATGCACGGTTGAACCGGTGGGACTGGTTCAACCGTGCATGATCACGGCCGGCGGTGGCGCTCAGGCTGCCTTGGTCTCCCAGAAGATCTTCGAGATGTCGTCGATCTTGGCGAGGAGCTGGTCGGCCACGGCCTCGTCCAGCGAGCCCTTGGTGCCGCCGGCGCCGGCGAGCTTGGTGGCCTCGTTGAAGAGCGTGTGCAGCTGCGGGTACTTCTCGAAGTGCGGCGGCTTGAAGTAGTCCGTCCACAGCACCCACAGGTGATGCTTGACCAGGTCGCTGCGCTGCTCCTTGATCAGCACCGCGCGCGTCTTGAAGGCTTCGTCCGTCGAGGCGTGGTACTTGGCGATGACGGCCTTCACCGACTCGGCCTCGATGCGGGCCTGAGCCGGGTCGTACACGCCGCAGGGGAGGTCGCAGTGCGCGCTGACCTCGGTCCCCCGCAGGGCGTCGAGGAGACGCGAAAGCATCTCTCACTCCCTTTCCTGGTGAACTCGTCGCGTGACGGTGGCGTGAGGGCCACCAGAAGGTCACGCTACCCGCGTGGCCCCCGCCGCGCATTCGTGGGCGGGGGGCCGGGGCGGGGCCAGAGCCGGGCCCGGACGACGCCCACCAGGTCGACGTCCGGGATCGCCCCGACGAGCCAGGAGTCGACACCCTCGGCCGGGTTGTCGCGCTCGACCCACCAGGCGCCGTCCGGTTCCCGCCGCAGCAGCCGCTTGACGGCCTCGGGCCGCCCGTCCGGCAGGCGCACGATCACCAGCGTGCCCGGCCCGGGGTCCGGCCCGGACCCGGGCGAGCGGCCGCGGACGAGCAGTCGGTCGCCGTCCCGCAGCGTCGGCAGCATGGACCGGCCGCGGACGACGCGCACGCTCCAGCGGGCCGGCGGCGGGCTCGGGCTCGTCACCAACCGAACGTTAGCCAAAGCACATCGTGACCGTGGGTGGCCCCGACCTCTCGCCTTCCCCGGTCCGCTGTGGCAGCATGCTCGGCACGGGTGACCCCCGTTGCTGTCAGGCGCTCGCGACCCCACCGCGTCGCGCGCCGCGACCGACCTGTCGAGACACCGCTCGACCACCCTCCCTCCTCCTTCGTTCCCTGGGGTCACCATGTCTGCCAAGACGCTCTCCGCCGTCCCCTCGTCCCTGCCCGCGCCCGGGCCCGCCTCGCCGCCGTCGCCGCTGCCGTCTGCGCTGGAGCCGCCCCAGCGGCCGGACCCGACCGACCCGGTCTTCGCGCTGCACGCCGGCGGCAAGCTCGAGGTCGTGCCGCGCACCCCGCTGCGGGACCGCCGCGACCTCGCCCTCGCCTACACGCCCGGCGTCGCGCAGGTGTCGCTGGCCATCGCCGCCGACCCCGAACTGCTCGACGTCTACACCGGGCGCGGCAACACCGTCGCGGTGGTGTCCGACGGGACGGCGGTGCTCGGGCTGGGCGACATCGGTCCCGGCGCGGCGATGCCCGTCATGGAGGGCAAGGCGCTGCTCTTCAAGCACTTCGCCGGGATCGACGCCGTCCCGATCTGCCTGGCGACGACCGACGTCCACGAGATCGTCGAGACGGTCGCCCGGATGGCGCCCACCTTCGGCGGGATCAACCTCGAGGACATCTCGGCGCCGCGCTGCTTCGAGATCGAGCGGATGCTGCAGGAGCGGCTGGCGATGCCGGTGTTCCACGACGACCAGCACGGGACGGCGGTCGTCGCGCTGGCCGCCCTGCGCAACGCGGCGCTCGTGGTCGGCAAGGACCTCGAGGCGATGCGCGTCGTCATCAGCGGCGCCGGGGCGGCCGGGGCGGCCATCGCGACGATCCTGCACGGCGCCGGCGTCCTGGACATCGTGGTGTGCGACAGCCGGGGCATCCTGCACACCGGACGGCAGGACCTGCTGGCCGGTCCGGCCGAGCACAAGCGCAGGCTCGCCCTCCACACGAACCCGCGCCGGCTGAGCGGCGGCCTCGCCGAGGCGATGCGCGGCGCCGACGTCTACCTCGGCGTCTCCGGCGGGACCGTGCCGGAACCCGTCGTCGCCTCGATGGCGCCCGACGCGGTCGTGTTCGCGCTGGCCAACCCGACGCCCGAGGTGCACCCGGACGTCGCGCACCGGCACGCGGCCGTCGTGGGTACCGGCCGCAGCGACTACCCGAACCAGATCAACAACGTGCTGGCGTTCCCGGGCATCTTCCGGGGTGCGCTCGACGTCCGGGCCACCCGCGTCACCGAGGGCATGAAGCTCGCCGCCGCGGCCGCAATCGCGGCCTGCGTCGCGGAGCCGACTGCCGGCGAGGTGGTCCCGAGCGTGTTCGACGAGCGGGTCGCGCCGGCGGTCGCGGCGGCCGTGGCGGCGGCGGCCCGCGCGGACGGCGTCGCCCGCACCCTGCCGTGATCATGGATTCTGCCGTGATCATGGACTTCAGCTGAGCCTCATGATCACGGCGAACTCCATGATCACGGGTGGGTTGGGGCTAGGTTGGGGGCATGCTCGCTGCCTACGCCGCCCGCATCGATGCCGAGCACCCGCTGGACGCCCTCGAGGTCGGGGAGCGGCCGGCGCCGGAGGTGCCGCCCGGCTGGGTCCGGGTGTCGGTCCGGGCCGCCAGCCTGAACCACCACGACCTGTGGAGCCTGCGCGGCGTGGGGCTGCCGGCGGACCGGGTGCCGATGATCCTCGGGTGCGACGCGGCCGGGGTCGACGAGGACGGCCGGGAGGTCGTCGTCCACGCCGTCATCAGCGACCCGGACTGGCGCGGCGACGAGACGCTCGACCCGCGTCGCTCGCTCCTCTCCGAGCGCTACCAGGGCGCGCTCGCGGACGAGGTCGTCGTGCCGCGACGCAACCTCGTGCCCAAGCCGGAGGGCCTCAGCTGGGAGGAGGCGGCCTGCCTGCCGACGGCATGGCTGACGGCCTATCGGATGCTGTTCACGCAGTCCGGGGCCCAGCCGGGGTCGACGGTCCTCGTGCAGGGGGCCGGCGGCGGGGTGGCCACCGCGCTCATCGTGCTGGGCGCGGCCAGCGGGTACCGGGTCTGGGTGACGAGCCGGGACGAGGGCAAGCGCGCCCGTGCGCTGGAGCTCGGCGCCCACGCGGCGTTCGCGTCGGGCGAGCGCCTGCCCGAGCGCGTGGACGTCGTCCTGGAGACCGTGGGCGCCGCCACCTGGAACCACTCGCTGCGCTCCCTGCGGCCGGGTGGCACGGTCGTCATCTCGGGCGCGACCAGCGGGTACGACCCGAAGGCCACCGAGCTCAACCGGATCTTCTTCCTCCAGCTGCGCGTCATCGGCTCGACCATGGGCACGCGCGACGAGCTGGAGAAGCTGCTGCGTTTCTGCGGCACGACCGGCGTCCGGCCGGTGATCGACACCGTGCTGCCGCTGGAGCGGGCGCGGGAGGGGTTCGCCAAGCTGGAGCAGGGCGACGTCGTCGGCAAGATCGTGCTCACCCGCTGACAACCCTTGGCGCGCCGCTCGCGTCCTGGATCCGACGCGGGCGCGATGCCCGGCCGGGACGAAGGGCCATGCCGTGGGGGAACCGGACGACCGCTTCCGGGAGCTGGTGGCACTGCGGTGGCCGGCCCTGGTCCGCACCGCCTTCCTGCTGACGGGGGAGCGAGCCGCCGCCGAGGACCTGGTCCAGACGGCGCTGACGAAGACCTATGTGGCGTGGCGCCGCCTGCGTGACCCCGAGGCCGCGGAGGCCTACGTGCGCCGCACGATGGTGACCACGTACACCTCCTGGTGGCGCCGCTACGGGCGGGAGCGGGTGATGGCCGAGGTGCCGTCGCCGGGCGGCGGGACGGGCGGCGGGACGGGCGGCGGGGCGGGCGGCGGGGCGGGCGAGCCCGACCGCGAGCTGGAGGCGGTGCTCTCCCGCTCGGTCCTGTGGCCGCTCCTCGCCGAGCTGCCGCGGGGCCAGCGGGCGGTCGTCGTGCTGCGCTTCTACGAGGACCTGACCGAGGTGGAGACCGCGCGACATCTCGGGTGCAGCGTCGGCACCGTCAAGAGCCAGAGCAGCCGGGCCCTGAGCCGGCTGCGGCAGCGGATGGCGGAGCAGGCCGACCCGGGGCCGACCGACCCGGAGCCGGCCGAGCGGGAAGCGATCGATCGGGCCCCGGCGGCCTCGAAGGAGGTGCGGTGACGATGGAGCAGGATCTGGAACAGCTGGTCCGCGCCGAGCTGGCGGACACGGCCGAGGCCCTGACGCCGTCGGCTGCGCCGGTCGGCCGGCTGGTGGGTCGCGGCCGGGCGGTGCGGCGCCGCCGCCGGGTGGGCGCCGTCGCGGCGCTCGTCACCGTGGCGGCGCTCGCCGGCGTCGGCGTCCGGTCGGCGGGCGGCCTCGGGCACGTCCTGGGTGACCGGGACGCCCGGCCGGTGCACCAGGGGCCCGAGCCCCGGACGCGGGTCGGGCCCGGGGCGGAGACGTTCGCCGCCTGGGTCGCCGGCCTGCCGGTCGCGGCGGACGCCGACACCGCGCCGCGGTGGGACGCGGTCGCCCGTCGTGTCCGGTGGGAGGGCCGGTCCCACCCGCTGCCGGGACCGGACGCCGCCGGCTGGGACGACGTCCGGGTCGGGTGGCAGACGTCCCGCGGGCTCATGGTGCTCCGGGGCAGCTCCGTCCGTGCCGTCGCCCAGCTGGGCCGGCTCGACCGTTCCGGCGGGTGGACCTGGCAGAGCGCCGTCGCCCTGGTCTCGATGCCCGTCCTGTCACCGGATCGCACCCGGTACGCCGCCGTCGAGTTCGACCGGCTGCCGCAGACCGTTCAGGACGTCGGCCGGCTCGTCGTCCGGGACGTCGCCGACGACCGCGTCCTGTCGACGCGGCCGGTCTCCTGGGACGTGGACGTGATCGTGTGGAACCGCACGGGCATCGTCGCCCAGCGCCTGGACCGCCGTGACTCGAGCCTTGCGGCCACCGCGACCGCCAGGGGACGCGCGGCCGGCGAGGAGCCCGGCGTCCTCGTCTACGACCCGGTCGGCACCGCGACCCCGCACCCGGTCGGCGCCGGGCACATCCTCCTGAGCGTCGACGCGCGCACCGGACCGTGGACGACCGACCGCCTGGTGTGGTTGACGCCGGGCTCGCCGTGCGGGTACGTGGCGACACCGGCGGACCCCGACCGGCACCTGGTCGAGCTGTGCCCGCCCATGACCAGCCGCGCGGCCCTCGCCCCGGACGGTCGGCACGCCGTCCTCGCGCTGGACCTGCTCGACCTCGGGACGGGCGCCCGGACCCGGCTCGACGCGCGGGCACCCGCGGCGCAGCTCCTGCCGCAGATGGACGCGCGCTGGATCGACGACGACACCGTGCTCGTGGCGCCGCAACCCGGCCAGGCGGTCGGGGCACCCCCGATGCCGGTCGCGGTCCGGTGCCGGATCTCGACGCGCGCCTGCGAGGTGGTGGCGCGCACCTGACCGGACCGCGGCCGACCGGGCCGACGCCGGCGCAGCGGGCTCAGGCGACGGCGGCCGTGCTCCCCGCGACGAGCACCCCGATCCGGGTGGCGAGGTTGAAGCCGTGGTCGACGGTCGTCCCCGCGACGTCCGCCGTGACGTCGAGCACCCGGGACCGGGTGGTCCCCTCCGGGCTGATCCAGATCAGGTCGGTCGGCAGGTCGTGGACGGCGGCCAGGGTGGCGACCGTGCGGACGTCCATCCGGTCGCGGACGACGAACGAGAACGCCACCTGCCCCGCCCGGGCCAGGTCGGCCCAGGCCTCGAGCGCCTCCGGCCTGATCCGGGTCCAGGTCGGCTCGCCGGAGTGGGACAGCTTGGGCGAGACGACGAACCGGTGCACCTGCTGGGCGGTGTCCATGGTGGGGGCGATCGTCCCGTTGGTGTGCAGCTCCGTCTCGACGCCGTGCTCGCGCAGGGCCGCCAGCAGCGCCGTCCACCCGCTGTTGCGCTGCTGCAGGAGCGGTTCGCCGCCGGTGATGAGCACCAGCCGGGGGTTCGCGCTCAGCGCCTCCTCGACGACGTTGCGGACGAGGCGCAGGGTCAGGTCGATGCTCAGGTCGACCTGCGAGCCGTCCCACGCGAAGGGCACGTCGCACCAGGTGCAGGCGAGGTTGCACCCTCCCAGCCGGATCATCGCGCACCGCCAGCCCGCGAGCGGACCGTCGCCGACGATGGTCGAAGGGGCGATCTGTGACACGACGAGCGTGTCCGGAGCGGTCGGCAGTGCCATCGCGCGAGTCCTTCGCCTGGGCGGGCGACGCGTCGTCCCAGCCCCCCGAGAGACGGCCGCGCCAGGTGTCGCGACGAGACTCGCGCGGTGGGGTGAACTCCGCGTGACGCGGCGGCGAGCAGGCCGTGGCCGAGGCCGGAAAGGGACGGATCACCGCGTCCGGGCGACGACGTCCCGGCCGAGCAGGCCGTCGATGTAGCGGGTCAGGGCCGCGGTGGTGGTCGCGTCGGCGCCGGTGAAGGCGATGCCGCACTCCTCCACGGACCGGCCGGCGGGCCCGGACGGCAGCACGTGGGAGACCGTCGCCGGCACGGTGAGCCGGGAGTCGCCGAGCTCGAGGTCGATCCGGATCGTGGCGCCCGCGTCGAGCCCGCTGCCCGCCGGGGCGGTGCACCGCAGCCCGGTCTCGCTGAGGTCCTCCAGGCGCACCGTCACGGTTCGGCCGCCGTGGTGGATCGTCGCCTCGCTGGAGATGGCAACCCGCTCGGAGACCCGGCGCTCGAGCTGGCCGGTGATGTCGGTGAGGTCGCCCATCCGGTCGATCGCGGCCCTGACGACGGCCTCCAGCTCCGCGACGACGTCCTTCTGCCGGATCGTCACGGTGGTGACGTCGGTGGTGGCGTCGTCGATGCCCGAGACGTTCGCGGCGATCGACGCGATGGCGCCGGCGACGGCCCGCGCGTCCCGCTCGAGGATCCCGACGGTGGCCGTGATCTCGCCGGTGGACCGGGCGGTCTCGGTGGCGAGGTTCTTGACCTCCGCGGCCACCACGCTGAAGCCCCGCCCGGCCTGCCCGGCGCGGGCCGCCTCGATGGAGGCGTTGAGCGCCAGCAGGTTGGTCTGGGCGGCCACCCCGGCGATGAGGTCCGCGATGCCGCCGACCCGGTGCAGGCTGTCGGTGAGGGAGGTCACCAGGGTGTCCGCCGTCCCGGCCTGGTCCACGAGGACCCGGGTCGCGCGGCCGGTCGTGTCGACCCGCTCGTCGATCGTGCCGGCGCCCTGCTGTACCTGGTGGACCCGCTCGAAGACCTGCCGCAGCTGGGCGCGGACCGCCTCGGCGGTCGCGTCGATGACCTCCTGGGCCCGCAGCCTGATCTGCTCCTCCGACCGGCGCCGCTGCGCCTCGGAGTTGCGCAGCTGCTGCTGGCGGGCCTCGTACTCGCGCTGCAGGGCGTCCCGCTGACCCGCCATGTCCTGGATCGCGGAGTTGAGGGCGTTCGCCATCCGGCCGATCTCGTCGTCCCGGTCGACCGTCGCCCGCAGCGACAGGTCGCCCGCGGCGAGCCCCTCGGCCACCCGGGTCACCTCGACGACGGGCCGGCTGATGCCGTTGCCCAGGCGGAGCGCGACGAGCCCGAGCACACCCCCCGCCAGAAGGACGAGCAGGCCCGCCTCGACGAGCAGGGTGACGGTGAACGGGTTCGCCCGCGGCCGGCTGATCTCCACCGTCCAGCGGTCCGGTGAGGAGGCGTCCAGGGCCACCGGCGCGGAGGCCCGGACGGGGCCGGCCGCACCCTTCCACGCGCCCGCCGGGGCGAGCGGGTCACCCTTGATCGGCCGCGGGTCGGAGGTGTCCGCGATCACCAGGCCGGTGCCGGTGTCCACGATCCGGGCCCGGGTGTCCGCCGGCAGCTGGCTCGCGACCAGGGCGCGGACGGCGTCCAGGTTGGCCTCGAAGTGCAGCAGGGCCCGCGTGCGGCCGTCGGCCACGATCGGCGTCGCGTTGCCGATCACCCAGCGGTCGGTGTCGCCCGACACGTACGGGGCGGAGTGGTAGACGCTGCCCGGCTTCTGGGCCAGCGAAGGGGCGAAGAAGATGCTCTTGGACTCGTCGGCCGACAGGTCGGAGGTCTTCGCCGGCGTGCCGTGGACCATCCGGGCGAGCTCGGCGCCCCCGGCGTCCAGGTAGCAGGCCTCGTCGATGAGGTCCGGGTAGATCGTGTAGACGGCGACGAGCGAGGCGGTCACGCGGCCCCGGACGGCCTCCCGGTCGTCGGCGTCGGAGTTCTTGGCGTACCAGTCCGCGTACGACGGGTTGCTGGCGGCGGTCAGCAGCTGGTCGCGCCAGGCGTCGAAGAGCCCGGCGAGCGAGGCGGACGCCAGCGTGGCGCGGCGGTGCGCGTCGTCCGCCGCCTGGGCGTTTGCCGTCTGCTGGATCTGGACGCCGAGCAGCGCCAGCGACACCACGACCGTCGCCCAGCCGAGGGCGAGCATGCGCCGGACCAGGGCTCCCCGCAGCGTGGGGGTGCGGCTGCCGGCCCTGCGCCGAGGTCGCTGGGACGTGCGGGTGTCCGAGGTCACGCTGACCCATCGACGGCGCCAGCCCCCTGCTTGAGCCCTCGGTGGCCTGGTCAGGCGGGGTCGGACAGCCCCAGCCAGGGGTGCCAGCCGCCGTGCAGGACGAGCCAGGCCATCAGCCCGTACCCCGCCTGGCCCGGGTGGACGCCGTCCCCGGCGGCGAGGTCGGTGAGCCAGTCCTCGTGGGTCACCAGCGGGGTGAAGCAGTCGACGTAGGGCACCCCGCGGCGCAGGCAGACGTCGGCGAAGGCGGCCGACAGCTCGCCGACCCGGGCGTTGCGCCAGTCCTCGGGTGCGGGCGGCGGCCCGACGACGAAGACCGGCAGCCCCCGCGCCGAGCACTCGTCCAGCAGGTTGGCGAGGTTCAGCCGGGACCGGGGCAGCGACAGCCCCTGCCGCAGGTCCTCGTGGCCCAGCCCGATGACGAGCCGGCAGTCCTCCGGCGCTGCGCCGGCGAACCGCCGCTGCGTCTCGGCCCCCCAGCGGGCGAGCAGCTCGGCCGTGGTCTCGGCGGGCACGCCGAGCGCGAAGAGGGTGACCTGCGCCTCGGAGCGGGAGGTCCGGGTGCCGACCCGGCCGGTCCAGCCGAGCGAACGGGGGTCGCCGACGCCGGCGACCAGGTCGTCCCCGACGACGCAGACCCGGATCCGCCGGGGCGCCAGGCCGTGCCCGTAGCCCTGGACGCCGGGATGGCTCACCGTCGGCTCACCCGTCGACCTCGTCGTCCGCCGGCGTGTCGTCGTCGGTGTCGTCGTCGGTGTCCTCGTCGTCCAGCCGGGCCAGCCAGGTGGCGAGCCGCTCGACCGGCGTCTCGAACTCGGGGTGGTCGTCGACGAACTCCTGCAGCCGGGCGGCGACCCAGGCGAGGGTCACCTCCTCGTGGCCGCGGCGCCCCTCGAGCTCCTCGATGCCCCGGTCGGTGAAGTACACGGCCGCATTCTGCCCGTCGACGGCCTCGATGGTCGAATGAGCCGCCCCGGGACGGCGCGCGGCAGCCCCCCGCGGGGGCCACCGCCCGCCGTCCGGCGCGGGTCGGGGAGGTCAGTGGTCGGCGTCGGTCAGCGGTCGAACGCCTGCCGGACCAGGGTGGCCTGCTCGGCCTGGTGCTTCTTGGCCGAACCGGCCGCCGGCGACGCGGACGCCGGCCGGGAGACCCGGATAAGCGGCCGCCCGTCGAGCTGCTCGGGCAGGTTGAGGGCCACGAACGGCCACGGCCCCTGGTTGGCGGGCTCGTCCTGCACCCACACCAGCTGGGCCTTGGCGTAGGGATCGAGCGCCTCCAGCAGTGCCCGGGTGTCGATCGGGTACAGCTGCTCCATCCGGACGATCGCCGTCCGGGTGTCCTGCCGCTTGGCGCGCTCGGCGGCGAGGTCGTAGTAGACCTTGCCCGAGCACAGCAGGACCCGGTCGACGTCGGCGGAGCGGGGGCGTTCCGGGTCGGGGATGATCGTCCGGAAGGTGCCGTTGGTGAACTCCTCGACGGGCGAGGCCGCCGCGCGCAGCCGCAGCATCGACTTCGGGGTGAAGACGACCAGCGGGCGGCGGGGGCGGGCGTACGCTTGGCGCCGCAGCAGGTGGAAGTGCGAGGCCGGGGTCGAGGGGATGGCCACCGTGAGGTTCTGCTCGGCGCACATCTGCAGGTAGCGCTCGATGCGGCCGGAGGAGTGGTCCGGGCCCTGGCCCTCGTAGCCGTGCGGCAGCAGCAGGACGACGGACGAGCGCTGCCCCCACTTCTGCTCCGAGGAGGAGATGAACTCGTCGACGATGGTCTGGGCGCCGTTGCCGAAGTCGCCGAACTGCGCCTCCCACAGGACCAGCGCGTCCGGGCGCTCCACCGAGTAGCCGTACTCGAAGCCCATCGCCGCGAACTCGCTCAGCAGCGAGTCGTAGATCCAGAACTTCGCCTGGTCCTCGGAGAGGTTGGCCAGCGGCGTCCACTCGGCACCGGTCAGCTTGTCGGTGAGGACGGCGTGTCGCTGTACGAACGTGCCGCGCCGGCTGTCCTGCCCGGCCATCCGGACCGGCGTCCGCTCGAGCAGCAGCGACCCGAAGGCCAGCAGCTCGCCGAAGCCCCAGTCGATGCCGCCTTCGGTGACCATCGCCGCGCGTCGCTCCATCAGCTGCTGGAGCTTGGGGTGCACGGTGAAGCCCGGCGGCGGGGTGACGTGGGCGTCACCGATCCGCTTGAGGACCTCCGGCGGGACCGCGGTCGAGGCGTGCAGGTTCGGGCTGGCGTCGATGGCACGCGCCTGCTGCTGGGCGAGCGGCAGGTCGAGCCCGGCCGTCACGTCGCCGGTGGGCCGGACGTCGGTGGTGGCCTCGCGGGTCTCGGCGAAGACGCGCTCCAGCTGCTCCTGGTAGTCGCGCAGGGCCTGCTCGGCCTCCTCGACGGTGATGTCACCGCGCCCGATGAGGCCCTCGGTGTAGAGCTTGCGGACGCTCCGCTTGGCCTCGATGAGGTTGTACATGAGCGGCTGGGTCATGGAGGGGTCGTCGCCCTCGTTGTGGCCCCGGCGCCGGTAGCAGACCATGTCGATGACGACGTCCTTGTCGAACGCCATCCGGAAGTCGAACGCCAGCCGGGCCACCCGCACGCACGCCTCGGGGTCGTCCCCGTTGACGTGGAAGATGGGCGCCTGGATCATCCGGGCGACGTCCGTGGAGTAGACCGACGAGCGGGACGACGCCGGCGCGGTGGTGAAGCCGACCTGGTTGTTGACGATGATGTGGATCGTGCCGCCGGTGCGGTAGCCGCGCAGCTGGGAGAGGTTGAGCGTCTCCGCGACGACCCCCTGGCCGGCGAACGCGGCGTCCCCGTGGAGCAGGACGGGCAGCACGGAGAAGAAGGCGCTGCCGCGGTTCAGCCGGTCCTGCTTGGCCCGCACGATGCCCTCGAGCACCGGGTTCACGGCCTCCAGGTGCGACGGGTTCGCGGCGAGGTAGACCTTGGTCTGCTCGCCCCCGTCGTTGGTGAAGACGCCCTCGGTGCCCAGGTGGTACTTGACGTCGCCGGAGCCCTGGACGGACTTCGGGTCCTGGGTGCCCTCGAACTCGCGGAAGATCTGGCCGTAGCTCTTGCCCGCGATGTTCGCCAGCACGTTGAGCCGGCCGCGGTGCGGCATGCCGACGCACACCTCGTCGAGCTTGGCCCCCGCCGCCGAGTTCAGGACGGCGTCGAGCAGCGGGATGACGGACTCGCCGCCCTCCAGGCTGAAGCGCTTCTGCCCGACGAACTTCGTCTGCAGGAACGTCTCGAAGGCCTCCGCCGCGTTCAACCGGCGCAGGATGCGCAGCTGCTCGGTGGGGGAGGGCTTGGCGTAGGGGTGCTCGATCCGGTCCTGCAGCCAGGCGCGCTGCTCGGGGTCCTGGATGTGCATGTACTCGACGCCGACCGTGCGGCAGTACGAGTCGCGCAGGACGCCCAGGATGTGCCGCAGCTTCATCACCGGCTTGCCGCCGAAGCCGCCGGTCGGGAACTCCCGGTCGAGGTCCCACAGGGTGAGCCCGTGGGTGGTGACGTCGAGGTCGGGGTGGCGCCGCTGCTTGTACTCCAGCGGGTCGGTGTCGGCCATCAGGTGGCCGCGCACCCGGTAGGCGTGGATCAGCTCCTGCACCCGGGCGGTCTTGTTGATCTGGTCGTCGTGGGCGATCGAGATGTCCCGCACCCAGCGGATCGGTTCGTAGGGCAGCCGCAGGGCGTGGAAGATCCGGTCGTAGAACCCGTCGCCGCCGAGCAGCTTGCCGTGGACGATCCGCAGGAAGTCCCCGGACTGGGCGCCCTGGATGATCCGGTGGTCGTACGTCGACGTCAGAGTCATGATCTTGCTGACGGCCAGGCGGGCGAGGGTCTCCTCCGAGGCGCCCTGGTACTCGGCCGGGTAGTCCATCGCGCCGACGCCGATGATCGTGCCCTGGCCGCGCATCAGGCGGGGCACCGAGTGGACGGTGCCGATCGTGCCGGGGTTGGTGAGGCTGATCGTCGTCCCGCTGAAGTCGTCCGCGCCGAGCCGGCCGGTGCGGGCGCGGCGGACGACGTCCTCGTAGGCCGCCCAGAACTGGGCGAAGTCCATCGTCTCGCAGTGCTTGATGTTGGGGACGAGCAGTGTGCGGGTGCCGTCGGGCTTGGCCAGGTCGATGGCGATGCCCAGGTTGATGTGGCTCGGGCGCAGCACGGCCGGCTTGCCGTCGTCGTCCTGGCCGTAGGCGAAGTTCATCTCCGGCGCCTCGGCGAGGGCCTCGATGATCGCGAACCCGAGGAAGTGGGTGAACGAGACCTTGCCGCCGCGGGCGCGGGACAGGTGGTTGTTGACGACGATCCGGTTGTCGATGAGGAGCTTGGCCGGGACGGCGCGCACGCTCGTCGCGGTGGGGACCTCGAGGCTCGACTCCATGTTCGCCACGACCCGGGTGGCCGGGCCCTTCAGCCGGACGACCTCGATCTCGGCGCGCTCGGGGCGCGGCGCGGGGGCGTTGGAGGCCTCGCGCGGCACGGCCCGGTCGGAGCTGGTGGGAACGCGGCCGGGCGCGGCGGGGGGCGGCGGGACCGGACCGGCGGGGGCCGGGGCCGACGTCGTGGCGACCGGCTGCCTGGTGAGCTCGCGCGCGGCGGGGGGCGCGCCGTCCGGACCCGACTCGGCCGTCGCCCGCCGGGCCTGCCCTGTCGACGGGGTCGACGCAGCGGGTGGGGCCGGCGCTGCCGGTGGGGGGACCGGCCGGCTCGGGGCGCCGTGCACGGGCCCGGCCGTCGGTGGCTGGCGCAGGACGGGGGCCGAGGCCGGTGCCGCGCCGTTGCCCTCCGCGGTGACCGGGACGCCGTTGCCGTCGGCGACCGCGCCGCCCGCCGTGGCCGTGGCGGCCGGGGTGCCGTCGGCGGGCTGGTAGTCGGCGAAGAAGTCCCACCAGGCGCGGTCGACCGAGTTCCGGTCGGTGAGGTACTGCTGGTAGAGCTCGTCGACGAGCCACTCGTTCGGACCGAACCCCAGGCGTTCGGGGGAGGAGTGCTGGGTCACGGCTCAGATCGCCTTCTTCCAGTGCCCGCGAATGTGCGGCGAGACGTCATCGGCTTCTCGCAACAGTACCTGTGCGATCCCGCCGAATCCCGTTCGAGCGGCCAGCCGGGCGGTGGGGCGGCCGCCGACGGCGACCAGCGGGGCAGGTGCTTGCGGCATTCGTCGACGGACGGCGTCGGCGCCGCCGCGGGTGGGCTGTGACGAGGATCTCGACCGGCCGGTCGGGTCGGGAGGGCGGGTGGTGGGTCAGGTGATGTCCCGGCGGAGGGTGAGCCGCGCGCCCAGCCCGCCGGAGAGCGCCGCGTACGCCAGGAGGACCAGCGCGCCGCCCCACCAGGGCAGCAGCGCGACGGTGAGGTCGCCGCTGGTCGTCGGCGGGCTGACGAGGGAGTCGGTCGCCTGGCTCGGCAGGTACTTCGCCACGTCGCCGGCGTGCGCCACGTTGAGCACCAGCGCGATGATCGGCTCGGCGATCCAGGCGAGCCCGATCGACAGCAGCAGCGCGACGATCTGGTTGCGCAGGAGGGTGCCGACGCCCAGGCCGATGACGGCCCACAGCGCGACGGCCACCGCCGACGTCAGTAGGGCCCGCGGCACGCCGTTCCCCACCAGGTCGACCCGGAATCCCCGGCCCGCGACCACGGCGGCGCCGGACGCGACACCCGACAGGACGCCGGCCAGCCCGTACCCGAGCCCGGCCAGCGCGACCACGACGAGCTTGGCCAGCACCACCCGGCTGCGCCGCGGCGACGCGAGCGTGGTCGCCGTGATCGTCTGGTGGCGGTACTCGCCGGCCATCGCGATGACGCCGAAGGCCAGCGCGAAGAGGCGCCCGATGCTCAGGCCGCCGGTGTAGACGCTGCGGACGACGGCCGGGTCGGCGAGGCCCCGGTCCAGGGCGCCCCCGCCCGTCCGGCCGGAGGCGAAGCCGGTCAGCGCGCTCAGGGCGGCCCAGCTCAGGACGAGGCCGATGAGCAGGCCCCACCACAGCCGGGTCGTGAAGATCTTGCGGATCTCGGAACGGATCAGTCCGGTCATGACGCCACCTCCGCCGGCTCGCCGACCGGGCCGGCCGCGGTGGGCGCGCCGGTCAGGGCGAGGAAGACGTCCTCCAGGTCGCTGCGCTGCACCGACAGCTCGTGCAGCTCCACGCCGGCGCGGAACGCGATGCCGCCCACCACCGCCGGGTCGTCGACGCCCACGCGCAGGCCGCCGCCGTCCGGGTCGGGGCGGAAGCCCACCTCCGCCGCGGTGAGGGCCGCGCCCAGCACGTCCGGGGTGGGGGTGCGGACCAGCACGGTCGCCGCCCCCTCGAGCTCGGTGAGCGGCGCCTGCCGCACCAGCCGGCCGGCCGCGACGATCACGACGTCGTCCACGGTCTGCTGCACCTCGGTGAGCACGTGGCTGGAGATGACCACGGTGCGGCCCTGCTCGGCCAGGTACCGCAGGAAGCCCCGCAGCCAGGCGATGCCGCCGGGGTCGAGGCCGTTGGCCGGCTCGTCGAGGAGGAGCACCGAGGGGTCGCCGAGCAGGGCGGCGCCGAGCGCCAGCCGCTGCCGCATCCCCAGGGAGAAGGTGCCCACGCGACGCGTGGCGGCGTGCCCGAGGCCGACGAGCCCGAGGATCTCGTCGATCCGGCGGTCGGGGACGTCGGCGGTGGCGCCGATCACGCGCAGGTGGTTGCGGGCCGTGCGGCCGGAGTGGAACCCGGTCGCCTCCAGGGCGGCGCCGACGGTGTGCAGCGGGTCGTGGAGCTGGTCGTAGGTCCGCCCGCCGATCGTGGCCCGCCCGGACGTCGCCCGGACCAGCCCGAGGAGGATGCGCAGCGTCGTCGTCTTGCCGGCGCCGTTTGGGCCGAGGAAGCCGGTGACCCGGCCGGGCTGCATCGTGAACGACAGCCCCTCCACGGCGGTGACGGCGCCGAAGCGCTTGGTCAGCCCCTCGACCGCGACGACCGCGCCGGGGTGGCTGCCCGGCACCGGGCCGGCCGGGTGGTGCGCGTCGACGTCCATGACTGCTCTCCCCCTGTCCCCTCGCCGACCGGTCGGGTGCGGAACGGGACCGGTCGGCCGTATCAGGTACGAACCAGACCCTATCGATCGGCGGCGCGGAAGCCCACGCCGACGTGCCCGGAGGCCGGGGCGCCGACCTGCCCGCAGGCCCGGCCGTGACATCCTCGCGGGTGGAGGTGCCCCTCGATGCGATTCGCCGACGCCCGCCTGCCCGCCACCGACCTCACCTACTCCGACGTCTACCTGAACCCCGGCCGCTCGGCGGTCGGGTCCCGGCTCGACGTCGACCTCGCCACGACCGACGGCACGGGGACGACGATCCCGGTGGTGGTCGCCAACATGACCGCCGTGGCCGGCCGGCGCATGGCCGAGACGGTGGCCCGGCGCGGTGGTCTCGTGGTGCTGCCCCAGGACGTGCCGCTGGACGTGGTCGCGGACGTCGTCCGCCGCGTCAAGGCGTGCCACCCGGTGCTCGACACCCCGGTCACGCTGCCGCCCGACGGCACGGTCGTCGACGCCCTGCACCTGATCCAGAAGCGGGCGCACGCCGCGCTGGTCGTGGTGGACGGCGGCCGGCCGGTCGGGGTGGTCACCGAGGCGGACTGCCGCGGCGTCGACCGGTTCACCCAGCTCCACCACGTGATGACCGCCGACCCGCTGGTGCTCGACGCCGCGACGGTCGAGGGTCCGGACGGGCTGCGGACCGCGTTCCGCCGGATGGACGAGGGCCGGCGCCGGGTCGCGCCCGTCGTCCGGGACGGCGTCCTCGCCGGGATCCTGACCCGGATCGGGGCGCTGCGCTCGACGATGTACACCCCCGCGCTCGACGCGGCCGGCCGGCTGCGCATCGGGGTCGCGATCGGCATCAACGGCGACGTGGCCGGCAAGGGGAAGTCCGCCCTGGAGTCCGGGGCCGACGTCCTCGTCGTGGACACGGCGCACGGCCACCAGGAGCGGATGCTCGAGGCGGTCCAGGCCGTCCGCGGGCTCGACCCGCACGTGCCCGTCGTCGCCGGGAACGTGGTGACGGCCGAGGGGGTCCGCGACCTGGTCGCGGCCGGCGCCGACATCGTCAAGGTGGGCGTGGGACCGGGCGCGATGTGCACGACCCGGATGATGACCGCCGTCGGCCGCCCGCAGTTCTCCGCCGTGGTGGAGTGCGCCGCGGCCGCGCGCGAGCTGGGGCGGCACGTGTGGGCGGATGGCGGGGTGCGGCACCCGCGGGACGTCGCGCTGGCGCTCGCCGCCGGCGCCAGCCAGGTGATGATCGGCTCCTGGTTCGCCGGGACGTACGAGTCGCCCGGGGACCTGCAGCTCGACGAGCAGGGGCGCCCCTTCAAGGAGAGCTACGGGATGGCGTCGGCGCGCGCGGTGGCGGCCCGGACGACGGGCGAGGGCGCGTTCGACCGGGCCCGCAAGGCGCTGTTCGAGGAGGGCATCTCCACCTCCCGGATGTACCTGGACGCCGCCCGGCCCGGGGTGGAGGACCTCCTCGACCAGATCACCTCCGGGGTGCGCAGCGCGTGCACGTACGTCGGGGCGACCACGCTGGCGGAGTTCCACGGCCGCGCCGTCGTCGGCCTGCAGTCCGCCGCCGGCTACGCCGAGGGCCGCCCCCTCCCCTCCGGCTGGTAGCCCGCCACCGCTCTGCCGTGATCATGGACTCCGCCGTGATCATGGAGTTCAGAGCTGATCATGTAGGCCGTGGCGGGGCCCGATAAGCTGGTTCGGCCATGCCCTCACACCCACGCGCGCCCGGAGCTGCCGGGCATCCCCGCACCACCAGACGGAAGTGCATGATCATCACTCGGTTCCCGTCCACGGCGGGGCCCTCGTGCTGACCGCCTGGATCCTGCTCGCCCTCGGTGTCCTGCTGACCATCGGGACCGCCCTGTTCGTCGCGGCGGAGTTCTCCCTGGTCAGCCTCGACCGCCCGGCCGTGGAGCGCGCCGTCGAGAACGGTGACCGGCGCGCCGCGACCGTGCTGACCGCCGTCCGCAGCCTGTCGACCCAGCTCTCCGGCGCCCAGGTCGGCATCACGCTGACCACGCTCGTCGTCGGCTACCTGGTCGAGCCGTCGCTCGCGGCGCTCCTCACCCCGCCGCTGGCCGGGCTGGGGCTGTCGGCCGGGGCGTCCGAGGCGGCGGCCGTCGTCCTCGGGCTGCTCATCGCGACGGTGTTCTCCATGATCGTCGGCGAGCTGCTCCCGCAGAACCTCGGGATCTCGGCCCCGATGGCGACGGCCAAGGTGGTCGCCGGGCCGCAGCAGGTGTTCACCCGGCTCATGGGTCCGGTGATCAAGCTGCTCAACGGCAGCGCCAACCGGGTGTTGCGCGCCGTCGGCGTCGAGCCGCAGGAGGAGCTCTCGAGCGCCCGGACGCCGGAGGAGCTGGCCGCCCTGGTCCGGCGGTCGGCGGAGGTCGGCACGCTCGACGAGACCACCGCGGAGCTGCTCACCCGCTCGCTGGACTTCTCCGGCCGGACCGCCGCCGACGTCATGACGCCGCGGATGCGCATGCAGGCCCTCCCGGTCGACGCCACCGCGTCGGACGTCGTCCAGCTGACCCGCCGCACGGGCCTCAGCCGCTTCCCGGTGATCGGCGAGGACACCGACGACGTGCGCGGCGTCGTCCACGTCAAGAGCGCGATCGCGGTGCCGCGCGAGCACCGTGACGAGGTGCCGGTGTCGCAGCTCATGAGCGACGTCCTGCGCGTGCCGGAGACGGTGCGGCTCGACCCGCTGCTCGTGACGCTCCGGCAGCAGGGGCTGCAGCTCGCCGTCGTCGTCGACGAGTACGGCGGGACGGCGGGCGTCGCCACCCTGGAGGACGTCGTCGAGGAGATCGTCGGCGAACTGTCGGACGAGCACGACCGCAGCCGGCCCGGCATCATCCGGCGGCGCGACGGCTCCTACTCGCTGCCGGGCCTGCTGCGCCCGGACGAGGTGCGCACCCGCCTCGACCTGCCCGTCCCGGACGGGCGCGCCTACGAGACGGTCGGCGGCTTCGTGATGGCGGAGCTGGGCCGGGTGCCCCGGACCGGCGACGAGGTGCGGCTGCCGGGTGCGCTGCTGCGGGTCGAGCGGATGGAGGGACGCCGGGTGGACCGGATCCGCGCCGTCCCCGTCAGCCTGCGGCCGGTCGCGGGCCGCGCGTCGGTGCCCGCGGCTGCACCCGTGGCTGTTCCCGAGGCGGCATCCGGCGCCGGACCGGCACCAGGACCGGCCCACGAGCCGGAGTCGGTCCGTGCCGGCGGGGGTGCCGCGTGAGCCCCGGCGTGGCGCTGCTCGTCGCCCTGGTGCTGCTGCTGGGCAACTCCTTCTTCGTCGGCGCCGAGTTCGCCGTCATCTCCGCGCGGCGCAGCCAGATCGAGCCGCTGGCGGACGCCGGGAGCCGGTCGGCCCGCACCACCTTGTGGGCGATGGAGCACGTGTCGCTCATGCTCGCGGCGTCCCAGCTCGGGATCACCATCTGCTCGCTGGGCCTGGGTGCGGTCGCCGAGCCGGCGATCGCGCACCTGATCGAGGGGCCGTTCGCCGCCGTCCGGATGCCGGAGTCGGTGGTGCACCCGGTGGCCTTCACCCTGGCGCTGGGGCTGGTGATCTACTGCCACGTCGTCGTCGGCGAGATGGTGCCCAAGAACCTGGCGCTGGCCGGTCCCGAGCGGGCGGCGCTGCTGCTGGCGCCCCCGCTGGTGGGCATCTCCCGCGCGCTGGCCCCCGGGATCCGCCTCCTGACGGCCGTCACGAACGGCCTGCTGCGCCTGCTGCACGTGGAGCCCAAGGAGGAGCTGGCGTCCGCGTTCACCGCCGAGGAGGTGCACTCGATCGTCACCGAGTCCCGCCGCGAGGGCCTCCTGGACGACGAGCACAACCTCCTCACCGGGGCACTGGAGCTGGGGGAGCGACGCGCCGGCGACGTCATGGTCCCCTTCGACCGGCTGGTGACGGTACCGCTCGGCAGCACGCCCGCGGACGTCGAGGCGGTCGTCGCCCGGACCGGTTTCAGCCGCTTCCCGGTGATCACCGAACGTGAGATTGCGTCGACGGACGGTGTGACCGACGGTGAGGGCCGCGTGGTCGGTGGCCGCCGTCCCGACGTCGTGGGCTACCTCCACCTCAAGGATCTGCTCTATGCGGACGACGTCCGGCACGAGCTGCCGGTCCCCGACCGGCGGATCCGCAACCTGGTCTCGGTGGGCCTGCGGGACGAGCTGGAGGAGGTCCTGACGGCGATGCGCCGGGCCGGGGCGCACCTGGCCGAGGTGGTCGGCGAGGACGGCGAGGAGGCCGGTGTCGTGTTCCTGGAGGACGTCCTGGAGGAACTGGTCGGCGAGGTCCGCGACGCGACCCGAATGTCCTGATCGGCACCCGTTCGGACGGGTTGGTGACGGCGGATTTCGCGGTCCGCGACTCGGTCACTACAGTGCGTGGCTAGCAGGTTTTAAGAGAACTGCAACTCCGCCGTAAGAGTTCTCTGAAGTCCTGGCACGCAGGTGCCGAGGATCGGTTGGATGGCTCCTGGTCCCCTCCCTCGGAGGGTGCCGGGGGAACCGAACGCTGATGCTGCATCAGGAGGAAGCCCACCGTGCCGTCGCACCGCGCCGACACTTCGCAACCGGCCACCCGCCGGACGCAGCGTCAGAAGCGGTCCGGGCGTCGCACTACACACCGTGCGAAGGGCTCGTCACTCACCGTTCCGCAGATGGGCATCGCGAGCGCCTTGGGCCTCGCCACCGTCGTCGCCCCGCTCTCGGGGATGATGGCGTCCCCCACGCCGGCCAAGGCCACGGCCAACGAGATCCTCATGCCGCGGATCGCGGCCCCGGCCTTCGGCCTGCGGGAGCACGTGCCGACGGCGGTCGAGCAGCTGCAGCTCATCCCGGACGACGACGACGTCCCGATCGTCCCGGGGACCCTCGTCGCGCCGCGCAACCTGCTCGTCACCCGGCCCTCACGCGGTCACGAACGCGCCGTCCTGCCCGGCTGCTTCGGGACGGTCCCGCTCGGCAAGCCCGCCAACGGCCAGCTGCCGCGCAGCATGCTCTGCACCCTCTGGGACGCCAAGCACCAACTGCGGTCGGACGCCGCCGTGTCGCTCGCCAAGCTCAACGTCGCCTACACGCAGGAGTTCGGCCACCCGATCTGCGTGTCCGACGGGTACCGGACGCTGGCGCAGCAGTACACGGTCAAGGCCCAGCGCGGGTACCTCGCCGCGACGCCCGGCACGAGTGTCCACGGTCGCGGCCGGGCCGTGGACCTGTGCGACGACGTCGAGAACTTCGGCTCCCGCACCCACCAGTGGATGGTGGACCACGCGCCGCTCTACGGCTGGATCAACCCGGCCTGGGCGCAGCCCGGCGGCAGCGGCCCGCGCGAGGCCTGGCACTGGGAGTGGAACTGCGCCTCGGAGCCGGGCTGCGAGCCTGACAGCGTGGCGGACGGGTCCGGCGAGTAGCGCTCGCCCGGCCGGGTGCTTCCGCTCTCCCCGGGCCGCTCTTCCCGGACGGTGTCAGGAGCGCGGGAAGGCCCGTCGCGCGTAGCGGTGGGCCGGGTCTGCGGACGCCGCGACGGCCGTGGCGGCGACCTTGAGGCGCACCGTGGCCAGCGCGAGCTGCTGGCGGGCGCGCGTGAGGTCCGGATCGGCCGTGTCGCCGAGCGGGCCGCCGACGGCCAGCCGCTGGGCCAGCGCCGCGACGTCCGTCCCGAGCTCCTGGAGGCGGCCGGCGGCATGGACGACGTCCTGCCGGTAGCGGTCCACGCTCGCGTGGACGTCGTCACTCAGCGGCATCGGGGTCTCCTCTCCTCCTGGGTCGTTCGTGGCGGTCAGCCGGTGCGGCGGGTGAAGGAGCGCAGCGCGGACGCCGCTTCGCGCAGCGCGACCGCGGCCTCGTCCAGCGCAGTGACGGCGTCCCGGTTGAGGGCCCCGGCCTCGCGCAGTTCGGGCGGCGGTCCGCCGCCGAGGGTGATGAGCATCCGGTCCCGGTCGTCGCCGAGCCGGTCGGCGAGGCCGCGGGCCCGCTCGGCGGCCTTGCCGGCGGCGGCGGCGACGTCGGTGACGATCCGGTGGGTGTCGCGCATCGCGCCCAGGCCCGTCGGCTCGCTCACGACAGCGACGCCCGGAACTGGTCGGCGGCCTGCCGCGCGGCGTCCAGGGCCTGGATCGCCTCGGCGATCTTCTGCCGAGCGACCTGGCACCGGGCCTCGACCTCGACGACCTTGACGTGGCTGGTGCGCCCCAGCCGGCCGAGGAAGGCGACCTGCGCGGTCGCGACGGCCTGCCCGGCCCCGGCGAGCACCTGCATGGTCTGCTCGGTCTGCTGGTGGAAGCCGGCGGCGACCGCCCGCGCCTCGTCGATGGTGCCCATCGGATGCCTCCTTGGTGGGTGGTCGTGCCAGGTGTGCCGCCCTGGATCAGGGTGCGCCGAACAGCGTCTCCAGCAACTGCTGGGTGAGGTAGGTCGCCAGGAGCGCGATCAGCACGCCCAGCCAGGGATGGGCCCGCGGCGGCCGGAGCCGGGTCAGGAGGCGCTCGGCCTCGTCGGGCCGCTCGCGCGGGAGGCTGACCCGGCTCAGCACGATCGCCCCGCCGATCGCGGTCACGAGCGGCCAGCCGACGACGAAGAACAGGAACAGCGACTGGTTGCCCTTCACCTGGAACGTCAGCGCGACCAGCACGATCGCGGGCACGGTGAAGCCCAGGTACACCATGGCGGCCCGCGCCAGCTGGCTCGACCACTGCGGCAGCAGCTGCGGCAACCGGGCGACTCGGCGCGCCTCCACCACGGCCGCGTCGGCGGCGGCCAGCCGGGCGCGGGCGTCCGCCGCGCCGTCGTCCCAGGGCAGGGGCGGCGCGCCGGGCAGTGGCGTCAGGTCGCCCGGGGCGAGCGGCGCGCGCAGGTCGGTGGCGATCTCCGCCAGCCGCTCGCGCCCCAGGGCGACCTCGGCGGCCAGCTCGGTGACGGTCTCCTGCCGGGCGGCCTGCCGGGCCAGCTCGCCGGCGCGGCCCCGGACGACGGCGGCCCGGGCCGCGTGCAGGTGGCCGAGGGCGTCGGCGTACCGCTGCCAGGGGTCGCCCGCCGACCGGCCGCTCACAGCGCCTCCGCCGCCGTCCGCCGGACGAAGGGGACGAGGACGCGGTCGAGGTTCTCGTGCCGGTCCACGAGCAGGGCGCGGTTGGGGCGCGGATCGTGGTGCAGGTCGTAGCGGCCGAGGTGGGCCTGCAGCTCCTGCTCGGGCACGTTGAGCGCCACCAGGCACGCGACGTCCTCGCGGGCCCCGGCGCCGAGGTCCGCGGCGAGGCGGGCCAGCACCCGCCACCAGCCGAGCAGGTGGACGCCGTGCACCGGGCCCTGCTGGGCGATCGCGCGCAGGTCGTCGGCGGCGCTCGAGAACGTCTCGGGGCTGACGACGCCGAGGGCCGGCCCCGCGACGTCCGCGCCGAACAGCGCCAGGTACGCCGGACGGCTCGCCGAGGTGGTCGTGAACGCGGCGAGTTCGGCGACGGTGGCGGCGAGGCGGTCGAGCGGGACGACGGTCACCGCGTGACCGGCGGCCTCCAGCGCCTCCCGGGCGTCGGTCGCGGCAGCGTCACCGGCCGCCACCAGCGGCGCGAGGAGGAACCGCGCCTCGCCGGGCCGGTGCTGGCGGCCGAGGCCGGCCAGGGCCGCCCCGAGCACGTCGCCGCCGGCCGCGGCCGTCCCGACGACGGCGAGGTGCCGGCCCGGCGTCGCGTCGATCGGCACCTGCGCCGTGGGCGACCCGACGTCCACGTACCGGCCCAGCAGCAGCGTGCGCCGGATGCCCCCCGGCCGCAGCGCGGCGTACACCGGGTCGTCGTCCAGGTGCTGCTCGGCGAACCCGGCGAAGACCGCCGGCGGGCCGGCTCCGTCCGGACGTCGCTCCCAGAGCCGCCGCCGCAGGTCGCGGGTCGCCACCGGGTCGGCCAGGGGCAGCCGGACGACGGTGTTCGCGCCCGGGATGCCGCCCGCGTCGTTGACCACGGCGGTGCCCACGGGCAGGCCGTCGGCCGCGGCGTTGAGCGGGTCGAGGACGCCGCCGCCCCCGGCCAGCGCGACCCGCAGCGGGAACTGCCCGAAGATCGCCTCCAGCTTGGTCTGCAGCGCCTCGATCCCGGACGCCGTCTGGCTGGCGAGCACCAGGTGGACGCCGTACGAGCGGCCCTTGCGGGCGACGTCCTCGAGCAGGGCGCTCGCCCGCCGCGCGACGTCGTCGTTCCCCGCGAAGAGCACCTGGAACTCGTCGATCACCGTGACGACGCGGGGCAGGTGCGCGTCGGGCCGCGCCCGGCGCAGGTCGGCCAGGCCGGTAACCCCCGCCCGCTTGAAGGCGTCGGCGCGCCGGTCCATCTCCGCGCGCAGCGCCCGCAGGACCGCCAGGCCGTACTCCCGGTCGGACTCGATCCCGACGGCGACCGCCTGCGGGATCCACGTCGGGTCGGCGGGGGTGGGCGTGAACTCGGTGAAGGACACCCCCTCCTTGAAGTCGAGCAGGTAGAGCGCCAGCTCGGCGGGGGAGTAGCGCGACGTCAGCCCGGCCAGGACGTCGAGCAGGAAGACCGTCTTGCCGGCGCCCGACCGGCCGCCGACCAGCCAGTGCGGGGTCGCGTCGTCGAAGCGCACGACCGCCTGATCGCGACCCCGCCGTCCGATGGGCGTGGCCAGGCCGGTGGCCGACGACTCGGTCCACAGCGGGTCGGCCAGCAGGTCGGCGAACTCCGGCTGCTGCTGCGCCGCGGCCGCCGCGGCGAGCGGGTCGGCGACGGCGTCGACGAGGGCGTCGGGCGGGGGCGGGTCGATCCGGACGACGACCTCGAGCGCCTCGCCGCCCGCGACGCCCGCCACAGACGGAGCCCAGCCGCCGGCCACCCGGCGCAGCACGGTCGTGGCGTCCAGGGTCGGGGGCGGTTCGTAACCGGCGGGCCGGTCGGGCGGCCAGTCGGCGAGCAGCAGCGCGACGCCCGCGGCCGGACCGGCGTGGGCCAGGGCCGCGAGCCGGGCCTCGACGTCCGCCGCGTGCCCGGGCGGCAGTCCGGCGAGCGCGACGACGAGCGTCGGGGCGTCGGTGCCGGTGCGTGCGCCGGTGCCAGCGCTCGCGCCGGGATGCCGCCACGAGGTGCGGACCTGGGCGTCGGCCTCGTCGAGGGCGCGCAGCAGGCCGTCGCGCCCCGGCCCGACATCCACCACGACCCCGGCCTCCACCAGCGCCCGGAACGGCGCGAAGGCCCGGCCCAGCCCCGCCGGGTCGTGCGCGAGCACACGCACCTCGCCGGGTGGTGCGGCGGCGAGCACGCGCAGCAGCACGGACCGGACCAGCGCGCTCACGTCCGGCTCGCGGATCGGGGCCGCCACGGCGAGGTGCCCGCCGGGGAAGGGGACGAGGAACGGGACGCCGGTCGGGGACTCGCCGTCCAGCCCGAGCAGGGTGCCGATCCGCAGCCAGGACGCCGGGTCGGTGGTGGTGGTGGTGTGGCCGGGAGCCGGGTCGGGGAGGGCGGGGTCGGTCCAGGCGGACGTGGTCCAGCCCGTCGGCAGTTCGCGGGCGGCCCGGGCGAGGCGCTCGGTGCTGTTCTCCACGGCGGCGCCGAGCGCACCGGTGGCGGGGAGCGTGCCGGCGCCCGCCCCGGCGTCCACGGCCGCGACGAGCGTCGCCAACCGGCCGAGCGCCGCGCGGTGGGCGGTGACGGCGTCGGTCAGCGCCTCCCGCCAGGCGCCCCAGACCAGCACTGCCGCACCTCCCACCGAGGGTGCTCGCGGGTCCGATGTGTCCGGACCCTTCTTCCGGAAAGCTACCCGACGTGACGGCCACCGCGGCCGACCGACGGGCCCGGCGGGGCGCCCGCGGGTTCACCGTCGCGTTCGTCGTCACGTCCGGCAGCGCCTCCGGACGGCGGGGGAGCGCGATCCTCGGGACGGTGGACGGGGGCGACGGCAAACCGGTACAACATGAGCGCGCCGGTCCACCGTGGGCGCTCGTGGGCGGGGCGGGGAGGCATGGCTGTGGACGCCTTGGGCCGGACGGATCCGCCGGAGCTGGGGCCGTACCGTCTCGAGTCCAGGCTCGGGGTCGGTGAGACGGGCACCGTGTTCCTCGGACGGTCGCCCTCCGGACGGCCCGTCGCGGTGAAGGCGATCCACCCGCACCTGGCCGCCGACCCCGCCTTCCGGGCGCGGTTCGTGCGCGAGGTCGCGGCCGCACGCCGCACGGGCGGGTTCTACACCGCGCAGGTGGTCGCCGCGGACACCGAGGGGCCCGTCCCCTGGATGGCGACCCGCTACATCGCCGGGCCGTCGCTCGCCCAGCGGGTGCGGGCCGACGGCACGCTCACGGTAGCCGAGGCGTTCGACCTCGCGGCCGGGCTGGCCGAGGCGCTGGCGTCCGTGCACGCGGCCGGCGTGGTGCACCGCAATCTCAAGCCGTCCGCCGTCGTCCTCGCCGACGAGGGTCCGCACCTCATCGGCTTCGAGGTCGCCCGGGTGGACGACGCGAGCGTCATGACGGAGGCGGGTTCCCTCGTCGGGGCGGTTGAGTACCTGTCGCCCGAGCAGGTGCTCGGCCGGCCGGCCGGACCGCCGTCCGACGTCTTCGCCCTCGGGGGCCTGCTGCACTTCGCGGTTACCGGCCGACCGCCGTTCGGCGGGGGCGAGAACCCGGCCGGCCTCGTGCACCGGATCCTCCGGACGGAGCCCGACCTGGACGGCGTCCGGGACGCCGGGCTGCGGCGCCTGGTGTCGGCCTGCCTCGCACGCGACCCGGACGACCGGCCCACGCCCGCCGGGGTGCTGACCCGGTGCTCGGCCGAGGCCCGCACGGTCCTCGCGCCGACGCCGCCCGGGCTGCCGCCCGGACCGGACGTCGAGCCGACGCCGACCGACGAGGACGTCGAGCCGACGCCGACCGGCGAGGACCCGGTGCCACCGGCACCAGTGTCGCCCGCCACCCAGGAGCAGACCCTCGCGTCCCGGACACCCCTCCCGGCCGCCCAGCCCCAGCCGCCCCAGCCGCCCCAGCCCCAGCCGCAGCCGGCCCAGCCCCAGCCCGCGCCGGTGGGGCGACGCACCCTGCTCGTGGCGGGACTGGCCACGGCCGGGGTCGTCGGCGCGGCGGCGGTGGGCGGTGCCGCCCTGCTGGTCGCCCGTCGCTCCACGCCGGCCGCCACCGCGGCGCCCGTCGACGTGCCGGTCGCCGTCGTCTACGCGCATACGCAGAAGGCCTTCTCGGCGGCCCCCTCGCCCGACGGCACCGGGTTCGCGACGGCGGAGACCGACGGCAGCGTGCGCCTCTGGGACGCGGCCACCGGTGCCCAGCGGCGCCTGTTCGCCGGACACACCGCGCCGGTGCAGGACGTCTCCTTCGCCCGCGACGGGCGCACGCTCGTCTCGGCGGGCGACGACCACGACGTCCGCCTCTGGGAGGTCGCCACCGGTCGCCCGCTGCGAACCCTGACCGGGCACACCTCGCGCGTCACGTCGGTCGCGTTCGCGCCCGACGGGCGGACGGTGGCGAGCGCGTCCTCCGACGGGACCGCGCGGCTGTGGGACGTCGCCACGGGCCGCAGCCCGTTGACCGTGACCGGCCACAACGGGTCCGCGATCGTCACGGCGTTCGCCCCGGACGGCGTGACCTTCGCCACCGGCGGCAGCGACGCCACCGTGCAGCTGTGGGCCACCGACCCGACGGGCACCGACAGCGGCGTCCCGCTGCGGGTGCTCACCGGGCACCGGGCCGCCGTCCGCGCCCTGGCGTTCTCCCCGGACGGGCGCACCCTGGCCTCGGGCGGCGACGACCGCACCGTCCGCCTCTGGGACCCGGCGACCGGGCGCGCCGTCCGCGAGCTGACCGGTCACACCGGGGGCGTGTCGTCGCTGGCGTGGTCCCCGGACGGCGCCACCCTCGCCAGCGCCTGCGACGACCGCACCGTCCGCCTGTGGGACCCGGCGACGGGCGTCACGCGCCGCACCCTGACCGGCCACACCGGCCAGGTCTTCACCGTGGCCTGGACCAAGGACGCCGCCGCAGCTCGCCTGCTCACCACGAGCGACGACGGCACCGTCCGCCGCTGGGACCCGGCCACCGGAGCCACCCTCCTGACCCGCCCCCGCGTCACGGGCGGCGCGCTCGCCGTCCGCTACGGCGCGACCACGGGCAGCGCCACCAGCGGCGGCGCGGTCCTCGTCACCGGCGGTGTGGACGGCGTCGCCCGCACCTGGGACGCGACCGGCCGGAAGCTGCGCGAGTTCCCCGGCCACGGCGAGCGGGTCCTCGCCCTGGCGCTGTCCCGGGACGGCGCGACGCTCGCCACCGGCGACGCCTTCGGCGTCCTGCGGACCTGGGACGCGGTGGCCGGCACGCTCCGCCGCGCCGCTCCCGCCCCCGGATCCGGGGTGAGCCTGAACGACCTCGACCTGTCGCCCGACGGCAGGGCGATCGCCACCTGCGGCACCGACTACACCCCGCGCCTGTGGGACGCCGGCTCGGGTGCGCTGGTCCGGCTGCTGCGCGGCCACAACGGTTCGGTGAGCAGCGTGCGCTGGTCGCCGGAGGGCGCCTCCGTGGCCACGGCGAGCTTCGACCGCACGGTCCGGGTGTGGGCGTCCGGCGACGGCACCGTCCAGCAGCTGTTCGAGGGGCACACCGAGGTCGTGGAGGCGGTGGCGTGGTCCGCGGACGGCGCCGCGCTGGCGTCGGCGTCCCGCGACGGCACCGTCCGGGTGTGGGACGCCCGCGGCGGGCTGCGCCGCACCCTCGCCGGACACCGCGGCCCGGTGACCTCGGTGGCGTGGTCCCCCGACGGGCGGCGGGTCGCCTCGGGCGGCCAGGACCGCCAGGTGCGGATCTGGGACGTCGCGGACGGCGGGGTGCGCCGCGTCCTGACGGGCCACACCGGGTGGGTGTCCGGTGTCGCCTGGGCCCCCGACGGCGCCACCCTCGCCAGCGTGTCCGCCGACGGCACGCTGCGCCGCTGGGACCTGCGCGGCACCCCGGACCTGCGGTGAGACCCCCGCCGGTGCAGCCGCTGCTCGACGGCGACCCGCGCCTGATGGGCCCGTACGAGCTGCTGGGCCGCCTCGGCTCGGGGGGCATGGGGACGGTCTTCCTGGCCCGGTCGCGCGCCCGCCGTCCGCTGGCGGTGAAGACGATCCACCCGCACCTGACGTCCGACCCTCACTTCCGGGCCCGGTTCGCGCGCGAGGTCGCCGCCGCCCGGCGGGTCAGCGGCTTCTACACCGCGACCGTCGTGGACGCGGACGCCGAGGCCGCCGTCCCGTGGATGGCCACCGAGTACATCGCGGGGCCCTCGCTGGCGGACCGGGTGGCCGACCAGGGGCCGCTGCCGGCGGACGACGTCCTCGGCCTCGCCGCGGGGATCGCCGAGGCACTGGTGTCCATCCACGACGCGGGGCTCGCGCACCGGGACCTCAAGCCGTCCAACGTGGTGCTGTCCGAGCACGGCCCGCGGGTCATCGACTTCGGGATCGCCCGCGCCGTGGACCCTGGCGACCGCGAGGGCGGCACCCTCACCAGCGCGGGCGGCGTCGTCGGCACCTTCGAGTACATGGCGCCCGAGCAGACCGAGGGCAGGCCGGTGACCGTGGCCTGCGACGTCTTCAGCCTCGGCGGCCTGCTGCACTACGCCGCCACCGGTGTGCCGGCCTTCGGGCACGGGCCCCCGATGGTGCTGGTCCAGCGCATCGTCCTCACCGAGCCGGACCTGTCCGGCGTCGTCGACCGGCGACTGCGCGACCTCATCGCCGAGTGCCTCGCCAAGGAGCCGGCCGGTCGGCCCACCCCGGCGGCGATCGTCCGCGCGTGCGCGCGGCCGGCCGCGACCGCCGCCCGGCCGCCCGCCATCGTGCCCACGGACGCCCCGCAACCGGCCGCCCGGCCGGTCGGGACCACCACCGCGGCCGCGGACGCCGGATCCAGCGGCCGGCCCCCGGACCGCCCGGTGCGACGCCGGACCGTCCTGACCGGCGCCGCCGTGGCGACGGCGGGCGTCGTCGGCGCGGTGACCGCCTGGCGGCGACCCTGGGACGGCGTCGTGGGCGGCGCCGCCGCCGGGCGCGCGCCGACGCTGTTGCGCGAGGTCGGCGCCCACTCGACCGAGGTGCTCGCGGTGGCCTTCGCCCCGGACGGCGGCAGCTTCGCGACCGTCGAGAGCAGCCGCTCGCTGGGCCTGGTGGACACCGCGACCGCCCGCCCGACGCGGCGGTTCACCGGGCACGCGCTACGGATCCGGGCGGTGGCCTGGGCGCCGGACGGCCGCTCGCTGGCCACCGGCGCCGAGGACCTCACGATCCGGCTCTGGGACGTCGCCACCGGCACCACCCGGTCGACGCTCACCGGTCACACGGCCTGGATCACCGGCGTCGCGTTCGCGCCCGACGGCCGCACCCTGGCGTCCGTGGCCCAGGACTACACCGTGCGGGCCTGGGACGTCGCGACGGGCGCCAGTCCGTGGACCTGGCGCGCCGACGACTGGCTCACCGCCGTCGCGTACAGCGCCGACGGCCGGCTGCTGGCGGCCGCGAGCGAGGACGGCTCGGCGACCGTCCGGACGGCGGCGACGGGTGCCGTCGTCCGCACCCTGAAGGCGCACCCTGGCGTGGTCACCGACGTGGCGTTCGCGGCGGACGGGCGGCTCGCCACCGCCGGGCGGGACGGCACGGCGCGCCTGTGGGACACGAGCACCGGCCAGGCCCTGCGCACGCTGTCCGGCCACGAGGGCGCCGTCCACGCCGTCCGGTGGGCCCCCGACGGCGCCCGCGTCGCGACGGCCGGCAACGACGGGACCCTGCGCCTGTGGGACCCGGCCACCGGCACGGTGCTCCGGCGGCTCGACGACCAGGGCGCCGCCGTCCAGGGGCTGGCCTGGACGGCGGACGGCCGGCTGCTGGCGACGGGCGGCGGCGAGGGCTCGGTGCGGATCCGCTCGGGCGACACCGGGGCGACCCTGCGCGTCCGGGCCCCGCAACCGGGCTCGGCGGCCGGGGTCGCGCTGGCGCCCGGCGCCCGCACCTTCGTGACCTGCGGCGCCGACCGGACCGCGCGCGTGTGGGACACCGCGACCGCGGCGCCGGTCCGCACCCTCGGCGGCCACCCGGGTCCCGTCAACGTCGTCACCCACGCCCCGGGCGGCGACCTCGTCGCGACCGGCTGCGACGAGGGGACCGTCGTGCTGTGGGACCCGGCGTCCGGCGTCCGGCGCCGGGCTCTGACGGTGCCGCAGATGAGCGGCAAGCCGGTCTACGGCGCGGTGTTCACCCCGGACGGCCGCACGCTCGCCAGCGGCGGGGTCGGCGGGTTCCTCACCTTCTGGGACGTCGAGACGGGCCGCGCGCTGCACACCGAGAACCTCGACGCCGCGATCGGCACCGTGACCATGGCCCCGGACGGCACCCGCGTCGCGACCGGGATGTCGAACGGTCCGGTGCGGATCTGGTCCGTCCCCGACGGCCGGGCGCTGCAGTCGCTCGAGGGCCACACCGGGTGGGCGCTGTGCCTGGCGTACTCGCCGGACGGGCGGACGATCGCCAGCGGCGGCGCCGACACCACGGTGCGCCTGTGGAACGCGGCGGACGGCGCGCCCGGCCGCGTCCTGACCGGCAGCACCGACCAGGTGAACTGCCTCGCCTACAGCCCCGGCGGCGGCGTGCTGGCCACCGGATGCGTCGACGGCACGCTCCGGTTCTGGGACGTCGCCCGTGGCACGGCGCTGCACACCGTGGCGGCGCACCGGGGCACGCTGACGGCGGCCGCCTTCGCGCCGGACGGCTCGTACCTCGTCACCACCGGGGTCGACGGCGCCGCCAGGATCTGGGACACCCGGGAGGTGAGCGGTGGAACCGCTCGATGAGCGCGACCCGCGCGAGATCGGCCCGTTCGAGGTGCTCGCGCGCCTGCGCACGGGCGAGGTCGGCCCGACCTACCTGGCCCGGTCGCCGTCGGGCAGGACCGTCGAGGTGACGCGCCTGCACCCCCACCTGGCCGGCGACCCGGGCGCCCGCGGGCGCTTCGCCGGGTGGGTCGCGGCGATGCAGCGGCTCAACGGTTTCTACACCGCGCAGTGGGTGGACGGCGACCCCGGTGCCGACGTGCCCTGGGCGGCGACCCGCCACCTGGACGGCACGACCCTCGCCCGGCGCGTCACCGTGGACGGCGCCCTGCCGGCCCCCGCGGCGCTGCGCCTGGCGGCCGGGCTGGCCGAGGCGCTCGGCTCGATCCACGAGTCCGGGGTGGTGCACGGCGGGCTGCGCCCGTCCTGCGTCGTCTTGACGGAGGAGGGGCCGCAGCTCGTCGGCCTGGCGGCGCCGGGCGCGGCCGACGGCGCCACCCTGCGCGGCGGCGGCGACCCGCGGGCCCGCTTCGAGTACGCGGCCCCGGAACGCATCGACGGCGGCCCGCCCGGTCCCGCGGGCGACGTCTTCGCGCTGGGCGGCCTCGTGCACTTCGCCGCGACGGCGCGCCCGCCGTTCGGTTCCGGCGCGCCCGGTGAGCTGATCGAGCGCATCCGGGACGGCGAGCCCGACCTGTCGGGCCTGGCCGACCCCCGGCTGCGCCGCCTCGTCGCCGGCTGCCTCGTCAAGGACCCGCGGTCGCGGCTCACCACGGTCGACGTCCTGGTGCAGGCGAGCGGCGCCGGGCGCGGCTCCCCGCCGCTGCCACCGGCCCCGCCGGCGCTACCGGCCCCACCAGCGCCGCCAGCGCCGCAGGCCCCAGCAGAGCCACCCGCGCCACCTGCGCCGCCGGCCGCGCCCCTGAAGGCGGCCCCGACGCTGGCGCCCGTCAGCGTCGAGGAACCGGCCGGGACGCCGGTGCCGGTTCCGGCGCCGTCCGGGGCGGGCCGGTCCGTCGTCGGACGCCGGGCCGTGCTGGCGGCCGGGGTGCTGGCGGTAGGCGCCGGGGCGGTGGTGGCCGCCCGCGCGGTCCGGCCGGACCGCGCCGCCCCCGCGGCGCTCGTCGGGGCAGCCGGATCACCCGCCGTCCGGGAGCTCGCGGGGCACGTCGGTCACGTCTTCGGCGTGGCGCTCTCGCCCGACGGCCGGACCCTGGCCACGGCCCAGAGCAACGCCGAGGTGGTCCTGTGGGACCCGGCGACCGGCGCGCGCCGGCACGTCCTCGTCGGGCACCGCTTCGCCGCCCAGTCGGCCGCGTTCTTCCCGGACGGGCGCCGGATCGCGACCGGCGGTGCCGAGGGCACCGTCATCCTCTGGGACGTCGGGACGGGGACGGCGCTGCGAACCCTCCCGTTCGGGTCGGACACCGTCTCGTCCGTGGCCCTCGCCCCGGACGGCGCGACCCTCGCCGCCGCGAGCTACGGCGGCGTCGCGCAGGTCTGGGACGTCGCCACCGGGAAGGTCCTGCACCGCCTGACCGGGCACGGGGAGTTCCTGACGCTCGTCACGTTCTCCCCGGACGGCACCCGGCTACTCACGGGAGACCTCGCCGCCGTCCGGATCTGGGACGCCGGCTCCGGCGCCCTCGTCAAGGTCCTGCCCGGCGCCCGGATCTGGGGCGCCTTCTCGCCGGACGGCCGCACCCTCGCCACCGCCGGGCAGAAGGGGGCCGCGCTGCTGTGGGACGTCGCGTCGCTCGCGGTGCGCAAGGAGCTGACCGGCCACGTCGACAGCGTCGTCGCCGGCGCGTTCTCCCCGGACGGTACCCTCGTCGCGACGACCGGCTACGACAGCACCGTGCGCCTGTGGGACACCACCTCGGGGACGACGCTGCGCACCCTGACCGGGCACACCTCCATCGTGTTCGGCCTGGCCTGGTCGAAGGACGGCCGGACGATCGCGACCGGGTCCGACGACGGCTCCACCCGCCTGTGGGAGGCGTCGACCGGCCGGTCGACGCGCACCCTGCCGCCGGTGCTGTCCGGCACCTACGCCGTCGCCTGGTCCCCGGACGGGCGCTCCCTGGCGACCGGCGGCCAGGACGGCGTCACCCGGCTCTGGGACAGCGGGTCCGGCGCGTCGCTGCGGGCGCTGAGCAAGCACAAGCTGTGGGTCAACACCGTGGCCTTCGCCCCCGACGGCCGGTCGGTCGCCACGGGCGGGCTCGGTGACGACCCGCGCATCTGGGACCCGGCCGCCGGTACCACCCGGCACACGCTCAAGGGCCACCCCAACGGCGTCGTCGACGTCGCCTACGCCCCCGACGGCCGGACCCTGGCCACCGCGGGCTACGACGGCACGGTCCGGATCTGGGACGCGGGCACCGGGGAGTCCCTGCGGACCCTGACCGGGCACACCCGCAGCGCCTTCGGCGTCGCCTTCTCGCCGGACGGCCAGGTGCTGGCCAGCGTGAGCAGCGACCGCACGCTGCGCCTGTGGGACCCGGCCACGGGCACGGTGCGGCGGGTCCTGCACGGGCACGCCGCCGGCGTGACCGCCGTCCGGTTCGCGCCGGACGGCCGGTCGCTGGCCACCTCGAGCGACGACCAGACCGCGCGGGTGTGGGACCCGGCCACCGGTGCCACCCTCGTCACGCTGATCGGGCACGTCGGCGGCCTGTCCGCGGTCACCTGGTCGCCCGACGGGACGCAGCTCGCGACGGCGGGCAACGACCGCACGGTCCGGCTGTGGGACACCCGCACCGGGCAGTTGCGGCACACCCTGACCGGCTGGGCCGACACGACGCGGTTCCCGGCGTTCTCGCCCGACGGTCGGACCCTCGCCACGACCTGCCAGGACGGCGCGATCCGCCTCTACGACCTCAGCCGGCTCCCCGCGACCCCGCCGACCCCGTCGGCGTGACTCAGCCCGGCGTCGCCAGCGCGCGCACCACGCGGGAGGCGCTCGGGCGGCCCAGCTCGCCCGCCAGCCAGGTGCTGGTCGCCACCAGGGCGGCCAGGTCGACGCCGGTCGCGACGCCGAGCCCGTCGAGCAGCCACACCAGGTCCTCGGTGGCGAGGTTGCCGGTGGCGCTGCGGGCGTAGGGGCAGCCGCCGAGGCCGCCCGCGCTGGCGTCGACGACGGTGACGCCCGCCTGCAGCGCGGCCAGCGTGTTGGCGAGCGCCTGCCCGTACGTGTCGTGGAAGTGGACGGCGAGCTGCCCGACGTCCACGCCGGCCGCGTCGAACGCGGCGAGCAGCGCCCGCACGTGCCCGGCCGTCCCGACGCCGATCGTGTCGCCGAGGCTGAGCTCGGTGCAGCCGAAGGCGAGCAGCTGCCGGCCGACGTCCACGACCTGGCCGAGCGGGACGGCGCCCTCCCACGGGTCGCCGAAGCACATCGACAGGTAGCCGCGCACCCGCAGCCCGGCGTCCACGGCCTGCGCCACCACGGGCCGGAAGGCCTCCAGTGACTCGGCGAGCCCGCGGTTGAGGTTGCGCCGGGCGAACGTCTCGGTGGCGCTCGCGAAGACGGCGACGTCGCGGACGCCGAGCGCCAGCGCCCGCTCCAGCCCTCGCCGGTTGGGCACGAGCACGGGCCGGCGGACGCCGGGCGGCGGCGGCCCGAGCGCCGTCAGCACCTGCTCGGCGTCCGCGAGCTGCGGCACCCACTCGGGACGCACCATGCTCGTGACCTCGACGACGGCGAGCCCGGCCGTCTCCAGGCGCCGCACCAGCTCGACCTTGGTCGCGGTGGGCACCGTGCCGCTCTCGTTCTGCAACCCGTCGCGGGGACCGACCTCGCAGATCGTCACCCGCGCCGGGAGGCCCTCGATCGGGTAGGCGACCGGGAACGGGGCCGGCAACGGGACCGGGAGGCGGGCGTCGGTGTCCACGGTCGGCACGCTACGCGCCGCCGTGGGCGTCCGGAAGGATGCGTGGGGTCAGGCATGTCACGGCGGTGGTTGTCCACAGCTTCTGGATCAGGGTGGCTTCTTGTCGGTGGTGGGTTTTACCCTGGACTCATGGTGGATGGTGAGGGAATGCTTCGGGACGGCGGCGCTGCTGCCGATCCTGTGGTGGTCCTTGCCCACTGCCGTGGGTTGTTGCAGGGATTGATGCAACGGCCTGGGTATGCGTTCTCGGACCATGAAGTGACGGAGACGTTGCGTCAGGCGTATGCGTTGGCCGCCTCGATGAAGGCGGTGAAACTGGCCTTTCTGCAGGAGCTTTCCGGCCGGCCTGAGGCGAGTGTCGGGGGGCCGACGGGGCGGGGTGCGGTGCGGTTCCTGACCGAGGGGTTGCGGGTGTCGGGTCAGCAGGCGGGCCGTGATCTGGAGGCGGCTGCGGCGACCTGGTCGGTGGGCGCGGAGGTCCGGTTGATGGGCGCCGCTCTGGCTGACGGGGTGGTGTCGCGGGAGCACCTGGACGTGGCGTTGGCCACGGTGCGGAAGATCCCGAAGGTGTTGAAACGCAAGCTCGTCGTCGACCCTGAGGGTGTCCCGGGCGCCGATGGGGCGTCGGCGACGCGGTCGGGTGTCGAGGCGATCGATGCGTGGTTGCTGGAGCGGGCCCGGCGGGAGCAGCCCACGACGGTGGA
>Ga0302321_100000443_pt1 | contig 35975 bp, 31 predicted proteins | sample Fen_T0_1_FD_202505 | JGI IMG/M metagenome (GOLD analysis project Ga0302321, IMG submission 202505) | Peat permafrost microbial communities from Stordalen Mire near Abisko, Sweden - Fen_T0_1 | ecosystem: Environmental > Terrestrial > Soil > Wetlands > Permafrost | place: Sweden: Abisko... | reverse complement strand
TTTGCCGTCGGCTTCCTTCAGATTCCACCTCGCGGTGGACACCCTTGCCTTAAGCTAATGGTTGGCAACTGATAGCCCCCATAACGGACTTCAACCGTCAAATATACTCGCCATGCTCGGCGCACAATAAAAAAGGACAAATCAATATTATAATTGATTTGTCCTTTAAATACTGTAAACAAAGAATGTTCTAGTTTTTTGCTTCTTTTTCTGCTTGATCGTATTCAGAAGTTATACTGTCAACGACCTCTTTTACCGAAGAAATTTTAGTGGCACGGTAGGCATTACTACCTGCAAAAGCATATCCTTTGTCCATTTTTCCCTGATAAGCATTATATAATGTAACGATAATACAATAAGGTACTTTTTTGTAGTCGCAAGTGTGCAAACAGTTGTAAGGACATGATTTCGGAGCAGTAAGACCTTGTTTTACTTTTTCTAAAAATTCCCCTTTCAATGCGCGACCAGGCATTCCAACCGGACTTTGAATGATTTCAACGTCATTCTCATTTGCATTAATATACGTTTCTTTGAATTTGATATCAGCATCACATTCATCTGTAGGAACAAACCGGCTCGACATTTGCACACCTTTAGCACCTAACTGCATAATGTTGTACATGTCTTCACCAGTATAAATACCACCGGCTGCAATTACAGGAATTTCTTGATTGTATTTCTCTTCAAAAATGGCAACTTCTTTTACCACTTCCGGAATCAATTTTTGAATTGAAAAGTTTTCATCTTCAATTTGATTTGCTTTGAAACCTAAGTGACCTCCGGCTTTAGGACCTTCAACCACTACTAAATCAGGTAAATAATTGTAAAGTGTTTTCCACTTTTCACAAATTATTCTTGCAGCTCTGGCCGAAGATACGATCGGAACAAGTTTTGTTGTACAATCAGCAGTAATATATTTAGGTAAATCCATAGGAAGTCCCGCACCTGCGAAGATAACATCTACTTTCTCGGCAATCGAAGTCTTTACCATATCGCCAAAATTAGTCAACGCCATCATAATGTTGACACCAATCAGTCCATTTGATTTTTCTCTTGCTTTTTTAATTTCCTCTCTCAACCCAATAATGCATGCTTCCATATAGTCTTTGGCTGTATTACGATATATCAAACCAAGACCTGCACAAGAAATAACGCCTATACCACCCTCATTTGCAACAGCAGACGCTAAACTAGACATGGAAATTCCAACACCCATTCCACCTTGTATGATGGGGATACGAGCAGTGAGATTTCCGATTTTTAAATTATTCATATTGCACATTTAAACGATTATTGTGCAAAAGTACGCAATTTTGGCTAATAATAAGCAGATTTATTATTGGTTAAAATACTTTTAACGGTATTTGTTCTTATTCCAATTCATTTATTCTCATTTCACTCCTAACTCATTTCTGATTGTTTTATATTAATGTATTGATAATGTATATTTTAAGTTGCTCCAAGTTTGAACACCACTCATAAATTACCGATAAACTTAAATAGTTGTAATTTCTTCAATAATTGTTACCTTTGGCATCGAAAATACAAATTAGAATAGAAATATTATAGTTCAATGACCTACACTGCTATTGATTTTGAAACTGCACACGCTAATTATCCCTGCGAAATTGGGTTAACACGCGTTGAAGATGGAGTAATTCTTGAATCTAAATCCTGGTTGATCAAACCTGCCTGTTTCCCTTATATGAACCCATGGAATGAAAGAGTTCATGGAATTTCTGCCGCAAAAGTAGCGAATGCTGCTACTTTCGAGGAACTTTGGGGTGAGTTAAAGCCATGGATAGACGATAAAACGCTGGTGGCTCATAACGCTGCTTTCGATATGCGTGTATTGCGAGCCGCACTAGCACATTACGATTTGGCCATTCCGTATACCGATTATTTTTGCAGTGTAAGTTTGTCACGCAAGACCTGGAAACATCTGTCAAGTCATTCGCTGGGGGTGGTGTGCGACTATCACCAGATAAGGTTTAATCATCACCGGGCAGGCGATGATGCTCATGCATGTGCGCTTATTGCGCTAAAAGCTTTCGAAACTGTAAATGCCACTAGTGTAGAAGATGGGCTTTCTAAATTGGGAGTGGGTTTAAAGCGACTTTAGATATATAAAAAAAACCTCTCCGAACTTCACAGCAAGGAGAGGTTATCATTTGTAGATAACGTTCTTATTTACACACATTAAAAGTGTTTGCTACAAAACAAACACAGTTTTCATTTAAAATACGTTGATATCGTAATTAGGTTCGTCAACTGTTTCAGAAACTAATTCGGTATAAAGCACTTTTCCATTCTCATCAACAGCTACGACTGAGCGAGCCATCAACCCCTTAAGCGGACCATCTGCAAACAATACACCATAATCCGTAGCAAATGAATTGTAACGGAAGTCTGAAGCTGTAATTACATTGTCCAATCCTTCAGCACCGCAAAAACGGCTTTGTGCAAAAGGTAAATCTTTTGAAACGCAGATAACAACTACATTTTCTTTTTCGGAAACCCATTTGTTGAATTTACGAACCGAGGCAGCACATGTACCTGTGTCTAAACTCGGAAAAATGTTAAGTAATACGCGTTTCCCTTTGTAATCGCTTAAATGAATTTCATTCAAACCACCACCTACTAATTTGAAATCGGGTGCTTGAGTTCCTACTACCGGTAATTGACCGCTTGTCTGTACGTCGGTTCCTTTAAATTTTACTGTTGCCATCTAATTTTATAATTAAGTTTAAAAATAATTTCGTTTGTAGTCTAATAACAGCCTTAGCTGGAATTTTGTTTATATTTGCAGAACTTTTTTTTGAAAAATAAATTATGAGCCAACTTAGAACTGCATATTTTCTACTACTTGTAGTCACTTTCGGACTTGCTTCATGTAAAAATTCATCTGAACATCGGGTTGGTAGCGAGTTTACCGTGTATGTACAACGGTTCCAGGATGAAGCCACAAAACATGGAAAAAATCTCGATTTGATAAATGGAGGTTTGATTGTAGAATTCGCCAATTTGAAGGATGGGGTAGCCGGTTTATGTCACTACGAAAAGCCAATTCGGATAGAAATTGATAAAACGTACTGGGATGCAATCGGTAAATTTGCGGACGCGGATTTGATGAAAGAAGATTTGCTGTTTCATGAGCTTGGCCATGGATTTTTAGGTCGGAAACACTTAAATTCAACGCTCGAAAATGGTGATTGGAAATCAATTATGTGTGGGGGTGATAAAGTAAATGGTAGAAGTTGGAATATAAATTATCATGGAGCACGTCGCACTTATTATGTTGATGAATTATTCAATGAAAGCACTCCTGCACCCGTTTACTCGAGTCTACAATTTATCGCCGATACTACTGGTTTTACTCCTTCATATAGTTTTAACTTCGATTCTCAGGCTCAGGCCGGGTGGCCAATTGTAGCCGAAACAAGTTATACCACGACTTTAGTCAATGGCCGTTTGCAGTTTAAGTCGAACAGTTCTCTTGCATATTTGGTGACTTTAAATACTGGAGTGGGAACTAATTCAAACTTTTCCTACGAACTGACAATCGAAAATGCTATAGCAAGTACAGCTGATCAGTATGGAATAATTTTTGGTGTAATTCCGACAGGTTCAACCGCAAATAATGCTCCGCTTGAATATTTCAGCATTAATAACAATAAGAAAATGTACATGGGTAATCGCACGTACTATAGCTTCTTTACGGAACTAGATGAATCAACAATTGTACCTAACGGAAAGAATAAATTGAAAGTATTCAAAATAGGCAATATGATTTATTACTTCATAAATAACACTTACACGTACTGCTCTGAAATAGTCACAACAGCCGATTCAAATAGATTTGGTTTTATGGTCCCTGCCCAGGGAACAGTTTTGATTGATAATTTCCTAATCTCTCAATCCAAAAGTTCGAATGCTCCCGCAAAAGTCATGCAAGCTCAGCCTCTTCAGTTTGAAATTACTCCAATGGGTGTAGAAACGCAAAATAGTGTTTTGAATAAATAATGTATCAATTTATATTTCTATAATCTTCGCTGGTTGTTTTTAATAAACAACCGGTCACTTTAATTTATTTCATGTCTAAATTTGTTATTTATCAGGTTCTTCCCCGCCTTTTCGGCAATTTCAATACAACAAATAAACAAAACGGTTCAATAGAAGAAAATGGCTGTGGAAAGTTTAATAGTTTTACTCCAAAGGCTTTAGATGCCATTAAATCGCTCGGAATAACTCACGTTTGGTACACCGGCGTTATCGAACACGCTACTCAAACCAACTATTCTGCTTACGGAATTGCTCAGGATCATCCTGGAGTGGTAAAAGGCAAAGCAGGTTCGGCCTATGCTATCAAGGATTATTACGACGTAGATCCCGATTTGGCTGAGAATGTGAACAATCGTATGGCTGAATTCGAAGACCTGGTGAAGCGTACACACGAGACCGATATGAAAGTGATTATTGACTTTGTGCCAAATCATGTGGCGCGTCAGTATCATTCGGATGCAAAACCGGCAGGTGTTGTTGATTTAGGCGAAAATGATCACGCTGAATGGGCTTTTTCGCCACTAAACAACTTTTATTACCTTCCCAACCAGCCTTTTACACCTGGTTTTGATGCACAAGGTTATAGCGAATTTCCGGCAAAAGCAACCGGCAATGACCAATTTACTGCTTCACCAATGCGTAACGACTGGTACGAAACAGTAAAGCTCAATTATGGTGTTAACTACGTTGAAGGAGGTCAAAAGCAGTTTGATCCAATTCCGGATACATGGTTCAAAATGCGGGATATATTGTTGTTCTGGGCTTCCAAAAACGTAGACGGATTCAGATGCGATATGGCCGAAATGGTGCCGGTGGAATTCTGGGGCTGGGCTATTTCGCAAGTCAAATTGCAGTATCCTGAGATATTATTTATTGCCGAAGTGTACAATCCTGCCGAATATCGCAACTATATTTGTAATGGTAAATTCGATTACCTGTACGACAAAGTAGGCTTGTATGATATGCTTCGCGATGTTACCAGCCGGAATTTCCCGGTACGTGATATTACTAATTCATGGCAAGCCTTAGGTGATTTAGAAAATAAAATGCTTAATTTCCTCGAAAATCACGACGAGCAACGCATTGGTTCCGGTTTTTTCTCGGGCAATGGTGTGTATGCGCAGCCGGCCATGATTGTTGCAGCTACGCTCACTCAGGCACCAGTAATGATATATTGTGGGCAGGAATTAGGTGAGCATGGTATGGATAGCGAAGGTTTTAGTGGGGTAGATGGTCGAACTACTATTTTCGATTATTGGGGTGTAAAAACAATACAGGCATGGGCGAATGGCGGAAAATTTGATGGTAAGAGACTTTCCAATGACCAAAAAGCATTGCGTTCGTTTTATAAAAAACTATTAGCTATAACACTTGCTGAAAAAGCTATAACCAATGGATTGATGTACGATTTGGTATTTGCAAATTTCGAAAATCCTAAATTCAATACTCACGAGCAATACGCCTATTTCCGCAAATTCGAAGATGAATTGTTATTGATAGTTCTAAATTTCGACGATAAACATTTAGATACAGAAGTTTGTTTTCCATTGGAAGCTTTTCAATATCTGAATATGAAAGAAGGGCAAACCTACAGTGTTGTCAATCTGCTTGATGATGCTGATAAATTTCCTTTACAAACATTGAATTCCAAAGAACCTTTTGTAATTCATATGCCGGCATGGAAAGGCTTTATTCTCAAACTGACCAAAATCTAACTGTCCGATTTTGGTTGTTGTTTGCGAGATGTGTTTATCAGTAACAATAATTGAATCTTTATAATTGTAGAAATGAAAACACTATTGATTTACTCAACATTTGTCATGCTGTTTTTCATGACGGCTTGCTCATCCTCGAAAACAGCAACTGAAACTATCGGCGAAGTAACCCGAAAAGTAGAATCGAAAGATCTTACCGTAACCGTACATTCTGCCAATCCATTAAGAATGAAGCAGGTTGTGTTGACTTCCGAGTACGATTTGCGCATAAAAAACGACTCGGCTTTTGCATATCTGCCCTATTTTGGGGTAGCTTATTCAGCACCCTATGGAAGTTCCGAAGGTGGAATTAAATTTGCAGAACCGATGAACGACTATGCTATCACTCCCAATAAAAAATCAAATGGTTGGGATATACACTTTAAAATCAGATCGAAAGAGGATGTTTATGAGATATTCATGAATATCTTCAATAATGGTAGCTCCTTGTTTTCAGTGACTTCTCAGAAACGAGATATGATTTCGTTTAGCGGAGAAATAAAACGTTGAAATTCTTTTATTCATACTGCTGAATATAATCGAATAAAATGCTATCTGATTTATCAGACCATTTCTTACCTAACAATGCAGTTGTGTACATATTTTATTGACAATAGAAACTTATTGTTTGATTAAATATGTGCCTTTTTTCTTCTATTTGTAAATTATTTAAATCTTCAACTGCAGGTTTCTTTGTTTTTTTGTTCATAATACTTTCAAATAGTTTTTAACTCGCAAAAAACATGCAAATAATTAAAGAATTATTTCTTTAATTCGCTTGCTATTCGAAAAAAAAATCGGATATTTGTACTTCAAATTGATTTTTTAAAAACACGACTCAACAAACTGAAATATAGCTAGTTGAAATTTGATAAGTAAATTATTTTTTAATAAAAAAACAATCAATCATACGAATTATAAAATGAAAGAAATTAAATTCAGTCTTGTTTACCGCGATATGTGGCAAGCGTCGGGCAAATATGTGCCCCGTAAAGACCAGTTGGCAAAAATTGCCCCGGTTATCATCGAAATGGGATGTTTTGCCCGTGTAGAAACAAATGGTGGTGCTTCGGAACAAGTAAACCTATTGTACGGCGAAAATCCAAACGATGCAGTTCGTACTTTCACAAAACCGTTTAACGAAGTAGGTATTCAAACACACATGCTTGACCGTGGTTTGAATGGTTTACGTATGAATCCGGTTCCTGCTGATGTGCGTGAGTTGATGTATAAAGTAAAGAAAGCACAGGGAGTTGACATTACTCGTATTTTTTGCGGTTTGAATGATGTGAGCAACATCATTCCTTCGATTCATTATGCAAAAGCTGCAGGAATGATTGCTCAGGCTACAATGTGTATTACATACTCGGAAATTCATACTGCTGAGTATTACATTAATATGGCTGAACAATTGATCGAAGCCGGTGCTGATGAAATTTGTTTAAAAGATATGGCCGGTATTGGTCGTCCGGTATTATTAGGAAAAATCGTAAGCGCTGTAAAGACAGCTCATCCTCATATTATTATGCAATACCATGGTCATTCAGGACCCGGTTTTTCTGTAGCTTCGATGCTTGAAGTAGCCAAAGCAGGTATTGATTATATTGACGTCGCAATGGAACCTCTTTCATGGGGTATGGTTCATCCTGACGTGATTACTATTCAGGCAATGTTGAAGGATGCAGGCTTTAAAGTAGCTGAAATCAACATGAATGCATATATGGAAGCCCGTCGTTTGACTCAAAGCTTCATCGATGATTTCTTGGGTTACTTTATTGATGAACGCAACAAATTCATGACTTCATTGCTTGTTGGTTGTGGACTTCCAGGAGGAATGATGGGTTCTTTGATGGCCGACCTTAAAGGTGTACACGCTGGAATCAATTCTTATTTGAAAGGTGAAAACAAGAAAGAACTTTCAACAGATGAATTGTTGGTAATGTTGTTCGATGAGGTTAAATATATCTGGCCTAAACTAGGTAATCCGCCATTAGTAACACCATTTAGTCAATATGTGAAAAATATCGCTTTGATGAACGTAATGTTCCTTGTAAAAGGACAACCACGTTGGAGCATGATCGATAAAAATAGCTGGGATATGATTCTGGGTAAAGCAGGTAAGCTTCCTGGAAAATTGGATGCTGAAATCATTTCCTTAGCCGAAAAGAATAAATTTGAATTCTTTGAAGGTAATCCTCAATCTAATTATCCTAACGAATTGCCACGTTTCATTGCAGAAATGAAAGAGCTTGGATGGGATAGAGGCAAGGATGACGAAGAATTGTTCGAATTTGCAATGCACGAAAAACAATACCGCGATTTCAAATCGGGCGAAGCCAAAAAACGTTTCGAAAAAGAGCTTGAAGCTGCTATCAAAGAAAAATTTGCAACAAGCACCATCGAATTACCTGATTTACGCGCATTGAAATATCCAAATGCTGAACCGGTTGTTTCTAATGCAACAGGACGTGTATTGTGGGAACTTGATTTCAATGAAGTATCGGTAGAGCCTGTTCACGGAAAAATTGTGAAAGAGTTCGATACACTTTGTACTATTCAAACAAACTACGGTTTGGAACACATTGGTAGCTTCTGTAATGGTCGCATTGTTGGTATAGAAAAGAAACAAGGCGATATTGTACGCAAAGGCGAAGTATTAGCTTATGTAGAAAAAGACTGAGAAAATTAGTCAATAAACACAAAAGAGACCTTGCAAAATTGCAAGGTCTCTTTTGTGTTATAAAATTTAACATTAAAGCAGATCTCTTAGTGTACCTACAAAGTTTTCAATATCTTCTTCAGTAGTATCAAATGAGCACATCCAGCGAAGCTCAAGCGTTTCTTCGTCCCAAATATAAAATGGGTATTTTGTTTGTAATCGCTCAATAGCCTTTTGCGGGATAATAGCAAAAACGGCATTGGCTTGCACTTTGCGGGTTATTGTTACACCCGGAAGTTGCTGAATCTCGACTGATAGAAGTTGCGCCATTTTGTTGGCATGCGTTGCCATTCGTAACCATAAATCATTGCTTAGCAAAGCTTTGAATTGAGTGGTAATAAATCTGTTTTTTGAGAATAGTTGTGCCGACTGCTTTTGAAAGTAGGGGGCATTAGCTTTTAATTTGTCATTAAAAATCAAAACCGCTTCACCCATCATTAAACCATTTTTGGTTCCACCAAAGCTCATAATATCAACGCCGCAGTCCACTGTTGCTTCTTTTAGTGTAACACCCAAAGCAGCTACAGCATTCGATATACGCGCGCCATCCAAATGAACATACATGTCGTTATCATGCGCAAACCTGCACAAAGCTTTCAGTTCGTCGATGGAATATATCGTTCCTACTTCGGTACTTTGACTTATCGAAATGACCTTAGGTTGGGTATGATGCACATTTCCAAGGCGCGAAAGCAATGGTTTTATAAGTTCCGGAGTTAATTTACCATCGGTAGTTGGAATTGGTAGGAGCGAGCAACCTATGCTTTGAGTGGGTGCACCACATTCGTCTACATGAATATGAGCTAAGTCGGAACAAATAACTGCCTGAAATGGTAGAGTACAGCATTTTAGACAGATAACGTTTGCACCAGTACCATTAAAAGAGAATAAAACACTTACATTTCCAAACTCCTTTTCGAAAAGTTGAACAGCATCACTAGTAAACGTGTCATCACCATATGATATTTGGTGGTGCGAATTGGCTAGTTGAATGGCTTCAAAAACTTCGGGATGAATTCCCGAATAATTATCACTTGCGAAAGATTTCATTAAAATTTGAATTTATCAAAGAAACTTTTTGATTTAGATTCTTCTGCAACAGCACTTTCAATAGTTTCAGTTTCTTTGTACTCGCGTTGTGGAGCTTCACCTTGCTCTCGTTTAATAAATCCAACAACATCCTCAAGACCCTCAACAAATTTATCAAAATCCTCTTTGTATAGGAATATCTTATGTTTTTCGTAAGTTACCTGTGCATCTTCATCAAAACCTACCACTTTTTTCTTGCTTTCAGTGATGGCCAGATACAAATCTTCGTTACGACTCTTCTTTACATCTAAATAATAAATTCGCTTGCCAGCTTTAATTGCTTTTGAATAGATAATTTCGTTGTCTTTCTTCTCAATTTCAATTTTTCTTTTCTCTACTTCCATAATGTTACGATTATTATTCTAAACTGCTATAAATAACTGCATTAAAAATTGCTTGTTCTTCCTTTTAAACTGATATAGTTCTATTAAACAGCTCATTATTAATTACAAGTTCATCAAAAATGCTATGCAATTTTCACGAACTGAAAATGAGTCCTCAAATTTCAGTATTTTTTTCCAATTTATCAAGCAAAAACGTATTTTTTATTTCAAAAATGCATATTCTTTTTCGGAGATAGACCAAATAGTATACATAAATCATATTTTAAATTTCAAAAGCATTTAAGTATTAAAACGATGTAGTAACAAAAAAAAATCGCTACCTTTGTAGCGAAATAAAAAAAGCGCTCCCTGTATTTTATGATTAATCGAGTATTATTACGCACTAAGATTGTACAAATCTTATATTCCTATTACAAAAGCGATAGCAAATCGTTGCCTATCGCTGAAAAAGAGTTGTTTCATAGTATTGAAAAAACCTACGATTTGTATTTCCACTTGTTGAATTTGTCTATCGAGGTAACACGATTTGCAGCAAATTTGATTGAAACAAAACGTAACAGACTTCGCCCTTCTGCCGAAGATTTAAATCCCAACACCCGTTTCATTGACAACTCTTTTGTAGCACAACTAGCTAAAAATGTGCGATTTAATGAATATCTGGACGATCATAAACTGTCGTGGGTAAACAATCCTGAAATTATCAAAGAAACTTTCGAATCAGTAATCGCTTCAGAGTATTATTCGGAATATATGAATGCTCCTACGGCTGATTATGCTGCAGATAAGGACATTTGGCGCAAAATATATACAAAAATTTTGTTGAAAAGCGAATCGCTTGATGATTCTATCCAGGATCAGAACATTTATTGGACGGATGATATTGAAATGGTTATCAGCTTTATTATCAAAACAATAAAAAGATTTGATGCCACAAAGGGCGATGAACAAGAATTGTTGCCAATGTTTAAAGACGAAGAAGATGCCGAATTTGCTCGCAAACTGTTACGCAGTGTGCTAACCAAAGGAGAGAAACTTCGCGAAATGATTGATCTGAATACCAAAAACTGGGAATTGGATCGTATAGCATTTATGGACATTGTAATTATGGAAGTGGCTTTATGTGAATTGATGGACTTTCCAACTATACCCATAAATGTTACGCTGAACGAATATATAGAAATTGCTAAGAACTACAGTACCGAAAAAAGTGGAACTTTTATCAATGGTGTGCTTGATAACATTGTTGGACAACTAAAAAAAGAGAATAAGTTGATAAAAGTTGTAATGTTTAGCGACAATAAAAAATAATAAACTATTTTTGCAAGTATAAACTTTTAAATTGATAATGAATATGAATCTATTAAGCATTATGTTACAAGCAGCACCTGCAGCTGGTGGAATGGGTAGCTTTACAAGTCTTTTACCGATTATTTTGATTTTTGTGGTTTTCTATTTTTTCATGATTCGTCCACAATCAAAACGTCAAAAAGAAATTAAAAAACAACGCGAAGCTATGAAAGCCGGCGATTCTGTAGTAACATCTGGTGGAATTTACGGAAAAGTTAAAGACATCAAAGATTCAACTGTTATTGTTGAAATAGCTGATAATGTACGTATTAAAGTTGATAAAAACTCTGTTTTTGCCACAGCTGAAGATCTTCAAACACAAGCAAAATAATTGGGTTTTATGGCTGAAAACAGCGGCATAAAATTTTTAAAGTATTACTCGCAAAAGCTTAAATCATTCTTTTTTTCAAAAGATATTTTAAGCTTTTTGCTTTTTCTTGCCCTTTCAGCTGCTTTTTGGTATATCAATGCGTTGGGTAAGGACAGGGAAACAATTCTGAATATTCCAATACGCTATGTAGGTGTTCCACAGTATATTGGTTTAGGAAAAAATACACCTACCAGTGTTTCACTCACGGTTAAAGATCAAGGGTTACGACTGTTTTCTTATTCAAACGAAAACAGACCTCCGGTTACCATTGATTTATCCCGAACGTTTTATCAAAAAGGAGAAATTCTGATTACTTCCGATCAACTAAGATCCAAAATAGGACGAAGTCTGTTGGGTACTACCACTGTGCTGGAAATAAAGCCGGATTCAATTTTGATAAAATATGAAAAGTTGAGTCAAAAGACATTGCCCATCGAACTGGTATCCAGTATTGAGATGGCTCCGCAATACATGTTGGCCGAAAATATTCGACTGGAACCAAACCAGGTCACTGTCTTTGGACCCAGAAGGATTCTTGATAAATTGAAAGCAGTTAGGACAGAGTTGGTTGAAGCTAAAAACTTGAGTGATACGATTTCTCTAAATTGTAAATTGAGATCTATTCCATCTGTTCGATTCTCGAGTCCGGACATAAAATTAAGCCTTTTTGTAGAACAGTTTACCGAAAAGAAAATCCAAATACCTATTAAATCAATTAATTGTCCGGCTAATCTGTTTATTCGTACTTTTCCGGCTGTGGTAAATGCAACCTTTACTGTTGGGTTAAGTCATTTCAATTCATTGAGTTCCGACGATATGTCGGTATATTTGGATTATAATGAGTTGATAGTAGGGAAATCGTCTAAACAAAAACTTAAAATTTCAACTAAAAGTTCACACATTTCAAATATCAGAATTGTACCGCAAGAGGTAGAATTTATTTTGGAACAGAAATAAGATATGAAGAAAATTCAAATGGTTGACTTGCGCAGTCAATATGATAAGATTAAAGACGCTGTTGATGCAGCCATCCAAGATGTTATAGATAATACCGCATTTATAAAAGGTGCAAAAGTAACTGAATTTCAACATGATTTAGAAACTTATCTGAACGTAAAGCATGTAATTCCGGTTGGAAATGGAACAGATGCGCTTCAAATAGCATTAATGGCTTTGGGACTTAAACCGGGCGACGAAGTGATCACTCCAACATTTACGTTTATCGCCACAGCCGAGGTCGTTGCGTTAATGGGTCTGACCCCCGTGGTAGTGGATGTTGACTTTGATACTTTCAATATTTCATTAGAATCAGTAAAGAAAGCTATAACTCCCAAAACAAAAGCCATTGTTCCTGTTCACTTGTTCGGTCAGAATGCTGATATGGAAGCTATTCTAGCGTTGGCTAAAGAACACAATCTTTTCGTAGTGGAAGATGCTTGCCAGTCGATTGGTTCGGTATACACGTTTAAAGACGGACGTCAGGCTCATTCGGGCTGTATGGGTGATATTGGCTGTACTTCCTTTTTTCCATCTAAAAATCTGGGGTGCTTTGGCGATGGCGGTGCCATTTTTACGAACAACGATGAATTGGCAGCTAAAATGCGGGCTATCTCTAATCATGGTATGGTGGTTCGTTATCATCACGACATGGTGGGTATTAATTCGCGTTTGGACAGTATTCAGGCAGCTGTATTGGGTGTGAAATTGAAACACCTGAATGAATATAATGAAAGTAGATATGCTGCAGCCAGCTATTATAATGCAGCTTTTGAAGGTAATGATAAGATAATTACCCCGGCTCAATCTGCTAACTCCACACATGTTTTTCATCAGTATACATTAAAACTAAACGGTGTCAATCGTGCAGAATTGATTAAACATCTGAATGATAAAGGCATTCCGGCCATGATTTATTATCCGGTTTGTTTGCATTTGCAAAAAGCATATCAGGATGACCGTTACAAAGCCGGTGACTTTCCGGTTGCCGAAAAATTGAGTGAATGTGTCATTTCACTTCCTATGCATACCGAATTGACGGAAGAGCAACTTAAATATATTACAACTAGTGTATTGGAATTTGTAGGATAATCTCCGCCATATGACAATTGTACTTAAAATTTATTACCCAAACTATGAACGAATATTTTGCACACGAAACAGCGATTGTAGACGATAATTGCAGTATTGGAAAAGATACCAAAATTTGGCATTTTTCACATATTATGTCGGGATGTGTAATTGGCGAAGGTTGTAATATCGGACAAAATGTAGTAATTTCGCCTTCCGTAATTTTAGGTAAAAATGTAAAGATACAGAACAATGTATCTGTCTATACAGGTGTTATTTGCGAAGATGATGTTTTTCTGGGACCTTCGATGGTGTTTACCAATGTCATCAATCCACGAAGCCATGTAAACCGCAAAAGTGAGTATGCGCAAACGCTTGTGCGTAAAGGTGCCAGTATTGGAGCGAATGCTACAGTGGTTTGCGGAAATGAGATAGGTGCGTATGCATTAATAGGTGCCGGAGCAGTCATCACAAAGCCTGTAAAGCCCTTTGCATTGGTTGTGGGCAATCCTGCAAAGCAAATAGGTTGGGTAAGTGAAAACGGTCATAAACTGGTTTTCAACGCTGCAGGAATGGCTACCTGCATTGAAACCGGACAAGAATATGAGCTGTCGAAGAATGAAGTGAAACGAGTAAAATAACCACATAAGAAAAGAATAAATGATTAAATTTGCAGTAATAGGACAGGGGCATATTGGAAAACGCCATGCAGAAATGATTCGTTTGAATCCTGATTCTCAATTAGTAGCAGTTTGCGATGTATTGGCTAAAGACCAAATTGGTTTAACGGATATAAAGGAAGCCTTTTTTACGAGTTACGAAGAGTTGTTAGCATCCGATCTGGATATAGACGTTATAAATATCTGTACTCCAAATGGTTTTCACTCGGAATATGCTATCAAAGCGCTGCAGGCAAAGAAGCATGTTGTACTTGAAAAACCAATTGCACTTACTAAAATTGATGCTGAGTCAATTCTTTTTAAATCGTTGGAAATGTCTCGTCACGTATTCTGTGTGATGCAAAATCGTTATTCTCCACCTTCGGTTTGGTTGAAAGAAATTATTGACAATAAAACGTTGGGAGATATTTTCACCGTGAAGCTGGATTGTTATTGGAACCGTGACGAACGTTATTATAAAAAAGGCAACTGGCATGGTGATGCGAAACTGGATGGTGGTACTTTGTTTACTCAGTTTTCACACTTTGTAGACATTATGTACTGGTTGTTCGGCGATATTCAAAATATCCGTGGAAATTTTGCCGATTTCTCACATAAAGATTTGACCGATTTTGAAGATAGCGGAGTTGTTACCTTCGACTTTATAAATGGCGGAATGGGAAGCTTGAATTACTCTACCGCAGTATGGGACAAAAACCTGGAAAGCAGTATCACTATTCTTGGTTCAAAAGGAACAGTGAAAGTTGCCGGACAATATATGAACGAGGTATCGTACTGCCATATAAAAGATTATGTAATGCCCGAACTGGCACCATCTAATCCGCCAAATGACTACGGATTGTACAAAGGTTCTGCACAAAATCACCATTACGTGATCGAAAATGTGGTAGAAAAACTTACTGATAAAGGAACCATTACCACTAACGTACTTGAAGGATTAAAAGTGGTTGATATTATCGAACGCATTTACAATGTGCGCGATAAGCAGTGGAAGAAAACTGTCTAAAATCCAGACAACTAAATTGAAATTATTTACGAATAATCAAAATCAGAATATATGTTACAAAGAATTCAAACCGTATATCTGTTGTTGATAGTGATACTTTCTTGTATTACTTTCTATTTACCAACAGTCGATTTAATCAATATTAAAAGTGCTCTCCACTATATTATTGATTTTAAAGGAGTGTACTTGGTTCAGGAAAAGGGAAATATTTGGGATTCAACGGTATGGGGATTGACATCAATTTCCGCAGTGATACCTTTTATTGCTTTATATACCATTTTTCAATACAAGAACCGTGTAAAACAAATTCGCTTATCAGTTATCAATATGCTGTTAATGCTTGGTTATTATGTGGTTTTATTTATAAATATATGGTTTATAAGTGGTCGTTTAAATGCTGAATGGCATTTGCGTTTTGTGACTACATTGCCTTTAGTTTGCATGATACTTAACTATTTAGCCATTGGTTCTATAGGCAAAGATGAAGCATTGGTAAAATCTGCTGATAGAATCAGATAAAAAATTATTACAACTTAATAATCAAACGCTTCCAGAGATGGAAGCGTTTGTAGTTTTCAGCATATTTCTGAACAATAAAATGCTTTCATCTGTTCTAATCACCAAAATATAATAGATGAAATCAACATATACATTCATGCTAACAGGTATGCTTTTGTTATTGACGCAAACAGCATGCACTCAATCAAAAAAAACGATGAAATACAATCCACTTACCCCCGAAGAACAAGCAGTGATTCTAAATAAAGGAACCGAACGACCTTTCACAGGCGAATATGTTGACAACAAAGCAACCGGAACTTACGTTTGCCGACAATGTGATGCACCGCTTTATCGATCGGAAGATAAGTTTGATTCGCACTGCGGATGGCCGAGTTTTGATGATGAAATTCCAGGTGCAGTAAGCAGACATACTGATGCAGATGGACAACGAACTGAGATTACCTGTAAAAATTGTGGAGCTCACCTCGGTCACGTATTTTTAGGTGAAGGTCTTACTGAAAAAAATACCCGTCATTGTGTCAATTCAATTTCTATGAAATTTATCCCGGCTACTAAAAAGGTGATTGAAAAAGCATATTTTGCCTCGGGTTGTTTTTGGGGAACCGAATATCATTTTATGAAAGCCAAAGGAGTAATAAGTACTACCGTTGGTTACATGGGTGGACATACTACTTCGCCAACTTACAAAGAAGTGTGTACGGGTGAGACCGGACATGCCGAAACTACCGAAGTTGTTTTTGATACAACCAAAACAACGTATGAAGATCTGTTGAAATTATATTTCGAGACTCACGATTTTACGCAAGTAGGAGGGCAGGGGCCTGATATTGGCGATCAGTATCGTTCGATAATATTTTATACTTCCGACGAGCAAAAACGGTTGGCTCAAAAATATATTGGTATTCTCACCGATAAAGGATACAAGGTAGCTACGATTTTGGAAAGGGCTCCGGTGTTTTGGGCTGCCGAAGATTATCATCAGGAATATTATGACAAAAAGCACGGCTCACCATATTGCCATATTTACAGAAAAATTTTCTAATGGATTCTATAGACGAATCTCAGAAAGTGTTCTTACAATAGGTGAAAACATATAAAACATAAACGGCTGACCTGAATTAATCAGATCAGCCGTTTTCAGTTACAAAATATGTCTTGTTTTTTTTGTTAATTTGAAAGTTTGGAAACTTCCTTCCGTCAATGGACGGACAAGTTCTATCTATGAACAAGCGAATTGAAAATCAGTGTAAGCTAAAGGATGCTTGACCAAACAAATTAGGTTGACAGGGGGATTAGGCTCAATTGTTATTTCCTTCTTCTGTGTCAAAAAATTCCTTTAATTTTCTACTCAACAAGTCCTTGTCAATAAGTTTAGTTTGATAATCACTTATTAAAGTTGGTGATAAGCTTCTACTTAATGAAATTTCAACGACATTCTGGTCTTTTGTCTTACACAGAATTATTCCCACACTTGGATTCTCATGATTCTTTTTTAGTTTTCGGTCAAGTGCTTCAAGATAGAAGTCCATTTTCCCGAGATACTCAGGTTTAAATGCCCCGATTTTTAATTCAACTGCAACTAAACATTGCAATTCACGGTGAAAAAATAGAAGGTCTATGTAATAATCTTCATTTCCTACTTGAATCGGATATTCCTCGCCAAGAAACGAAAAATCCTTGCCAAATTCAAGAATGAAGTCTTTAAGATTTGATATGATTGCTTTTTGGAACTCCTTTTCAGAATATTTATGCGGTAAATTCAAAAACTCAAGAACGTAATTGTCTTTAAATACGTTCTTGATGTTTGGGTGGATATCTTTCAGTGCAGGTGATAAACTATTCCCTGAAAGTATAGTACGTTCATAAAAACCACTTTCAAGTTGTCTTTCAAGTTCTCGTTTTGAATAGTTTTCCTTGATAGTTAACCGAATGTAAAATTCTTTTTCGTCTCTATCTTTTGTTCGCGATAAAATAAGCAAATTGTTTGACCAACCAATTTCTCTCACCAGTGGTGCGAGAAATTCATCCTGACAATATGCGTCGTAAAACTGCTTCATTCTCCAAAGATTTTGAGGAGAAAAGCCTTTTATGCCTGGCTCTTGTTCTATGATAAACTTCGACATTTTCTCAACAGTGCTTTCTCCCCAATTGTTTTGGGTACAATTCTCCGAAATGAATTTACCTATACTCCAATTCAAATCAATGAGTTCTGTGTTTACTGTTTTTAAGACTCTTTGTCGAGTTGATTTTATCAATTCTAGAATCTTCCCAAACTGATTTTCGTATGTTTGTTCTAATGTTTTCATCTAACAAAAATAAACAAATAATATTTGATTTAGGGTCTTTCCCCTGCAAAAGCAAATTTATAGGTAACTATACACTACGCTGAACTGTGGATTAAAACCTTAATGTCAACCCCAGACCGTTTTGACTTAATCCTAGTCTTAAATCATAATTGTTCTCGGTGTTTTTCGAAACTACTTTATTCTTGTTGTAAGCATCTACGGCTTTCTTTACATTCTTATTCGTGGAAATTACAATAGGAATATAAACTGCTGTCAATCCACATCCGATAGCAAATTGAATCCAGTTCGCCTTTTGTCCACTTAATGCACGAGCAATAGGATAAGCAATACAGAATCCACCTCCAAAGCCTGGTATTATTGATAATGCATTAGAAGTTTTAGCCTTGTTTAAATAATTTGTAGCTTCAACATTCCCTTTCATTAGTGTTGTCATTTTCCCATATGTTAGGACATGACCATTCTGTTCGTAATAATGTGATATCCCACGATTGACTTTCTTAATGCTGTCGTTGTTGCTGCTTTGACAAAATACTGAAAGGCTAATCATTAAACTGAATATAAAAAATATTGATTTTATCATAAGTTGTGACATTTAATTTTGGTTTTTCCTTTTTCTGTATTGACACGGTTCACAGAACCGCGCCAGCGGGGGGCAGGTAAGTTCTGGTAATATATCCGCGAGGACAAGGAAATCTATTAATCCCATAGATAAGGAGTGTCTTTAAATAATTCCTTTCCCCTTAGTGTCTCAGACGGATTTTCCTGATATTCCTTATACCAATGCATATACAAATTTGATATTTCAATTAATTTTTTTCCTGTTAGCCTTGTGTGTGCTTTAAAGCCTGTATTACTTGTTGTGTCAATTAAACACGGTTCTAACGATGGGTATTTGTTTCTAAACCTAATTCCATCAATCGTCCATAAAATGCATTCGCAAAGAATTTTCGGATTTGTATATTTCGATGAAATTGGATTAGTTGGAAACTGAATTACAATTGAAGTGTCCTTTGAATAGAGAAGCAATTTTTCGATATCATTGACCGTAAAATCGGGCAATTCATAACCAAATTTCTCAATATAATGACCACCTTTTATTATTTCTACGAATTGGTCAGCATTGGGATTTTTCATGTCAAATTCATCGTCATTACAAGATGTTCCGAATATACAAATTAGAGTCAAAATAGTAGATAATAACTTTGTTTTCATAATATTTGTTTTTTAAATTAAACATGTTTTATTCTATTTTTTTGTCAAAATACGAAGTTGTCTTTATTTCTTCCTATAACGTCCGAGATAATGGATCGGAAAGAATGAAAAGAGGTGCAGTGCACCGAGATATATCCTCGGTTCGGCGTAGTTTCCACACTATGTGCAAGTAAGTTATGGTTTTATATACGCGAGGACAAGGGTTATTATTTTTCTAATATTCGTTTATCTTCAGATTTGTTTTAGGAAAAAGTTTTTTTATTTGCTCCTCTTCTTCTTTGGTAGTTATTCCAAATAATTCAAGATTATCAATTTGGATATTGGTAAGCCTTTTGGATATTTTTATGTGATGATAAAAAATCAAATGAAGAAAGCCTATTTTCTTTAAAGAATAAATTTCTTCTGGAACAGAATCAGTAACTAATAACGATATATTATCCATTTCTGTTCGATTGTTGAATCTTGAGTTCTTGGGGTCAAAAGTATTTACATTATTGATACACCAACCAATTTCTGGTTTCAAGGTAAAGTCTGCTTTATTTTGAGAAAGTCCAATAAAACCTCCCAAGAACTCCATTTTATAACTTTCTTTGTTGCGAATATCTTCCAATGTAAATGGTGCTTTAACGATTTCGGAGGCCAAATTATCAATCTTAGTAATCGGTTTTAATCCACTCCTTAGACCCTCTTTGGTGTATGGAAAGAACTTTATTATCCACCCGTCAATAGAAGTTGGAGAACCATATTCTTTTAGAGTATGAGCCTTAACCATATTCATCCAAAAGTTCTTTTCAAATCTTCCTTTTTTAGTTTCTATTATCTGCTTCAATATCGGTTGAAGTTCATTTGTCCACCATTCTAGTTTGTATCTTGAAATGTATTTTGTTTTTTCGAGTACTTTTTCCCAATCTTGCACTGTTCCTTCAATAGTAATTTGGGGAATTCCACAACCAATTACTACTACATCATAATCAAAATATACTTTTACAGCTTCCATTACTGTAATTTCACTTACAATTCGCGTTGTAGGAGTAGTTGTAGTGAAATCTGATAAGAGAATATTAGTCAATTCTTTGCCGGTGTAATCACTTATTTGCTTCGTAAACTGAGGGAAAACAGATTCCCAATTGCTGTTAGGATTCCCAATGAAAATTTCATTTGAAACAATTGTAAGTTTTTTCTTATTTTTAAAGTTTACAATCTGGCTTCGAAGCACTTCTGCATTGTTCGTGATGTGTCTGGCGAACCCTTGACTGATTAATAGCCAAACTATGTCTGGCGACAGTACAAATGGTCTATGTTGTTTATATGCTGTCAAAATTCCAGTCAAGAATGGATGTTCTCCAAAAATCACCAAACTGTCAGGCAGTTTTGCGCTTTTTTCAATCTGTTTAGCAGAAAACTTGAAAGCGTCAATAGAGGGTCTTTGGTCTAAAAGTTTTGATGGCGGAGTCAAGCTCTCAATTATATAAGTTGTCGAGTTTTGAGCAACTCCTTTTATACCACAAATAATAAGTAAAACGATAATAAGTTTCTTCATATCACTATCTTTTAATTAACAAGCTCCTCGTTCTTCGTCGTAGTCTGGAGACTTCCTTCTAGCTACGACCAAGCGAAGACGCTTGGCCGAACAAATTACGCTCAACTGAGGGATAAATCTTTTCTCACAGCACACTCCGCGAGGACAAGGTATTCGCAGTAGTTTTTTTATAATGGCAAAAAGCTTTTTTTAAAAGTTTCTTCGTCAGTTCCAACAAATGAATAATGTCGGGGAAGATACCAAGCTAGAGATTGCATAACAGTTCTATGTGTGTTCACATTTTCAAAATTCTCAGGTACGATATTAAAAACTAAATCCTGTGTCACAGTCTCACCATTTTTTCGCATCATCAATAAAATTTTAGGTGATTCCACTCCATTCCTTTCAAGAAATGTACGCAAAAGATTTCGAGTCATTTTAGGTAAAATAGTTTCCGAAGGTTGTCCAATCATTACTTCTTCCTTTTCTTTGATTACTTCATCTTTGGTTTCATTACTGAACAAACTATCACTAGAATAAAATACCTTATTTAAATGATAATTTAGAATGTCACCATAAGATAAAACCCAATCAGCGTTAGTCGAAGTTGGATTAATTACAACACCAAAACCATTTTGTAAAAGAAAATCATCTTTCATTTTGTCAATAACAAAGCACTGAAAACCAACTCTTGGTTCTGGCAATAATAACTGGAAATAAGGAAATCCATCTGGTCCTGTAACAATTTGTGGGTTACTGCATCGAAAACTTGCTTCCGGTATTGCAGACAGAAACTGTTTTGTCCAATTTTCATTTCGGTTTTCTTTTGGTGTGCTAACCAATTTGTCAATTAAGTCTGTCTTTGTTAAGTCACCGAGATACTTTTCCGTTGGTTCTCCTTCGGTTACAGTTTTTTGTTCTGTTTGTTCTGTTTTTCTTAAAAAATCAAATAATCCCATATTTTTTTGTTTTATTACTTTACTTCGTTCAAGTTAATTAATTTCTGTCCCTGGTTAGTTCAAGTCTGAGCGTAGCGGAGACTTGGATTAATATTTTGGAAGTTTTCAACTTCTGTTATCAGTCAATAGACTGATTTATTCTGAGCACAAGTTAGTTATCTTTTTTTGTTGATTGACTTTCCGAATGTACTTCAAAATCTTGTTTGCAATTCTTGCAATAGTAAGTACTTCTAATATTCCCCATTGGAGTTGAGATAAATATTGATAGAATTGCAAAAAAAACTTTTTTAATCCTGTTTTCCCCGAGTCCAAATGAAATGTTTTCTGAATTACAGTTTGGACATTTAATAATTTCAGGATTTGCTTCAATACTTAAAAGAGCATTTGCTTTTTCTAGATCTTTTTCTTCAATCATAATTTGAATGCCTGCTCCTAAAATACCATTGAATCCCGGCATTAGAGTTGTGAAATTATTGTTCGTGAGGAAGCATTCAATTTCTTCATTTTCCAACATGTGTTTTACCATGTTAGCTTCAATAGTATTACTACACGTAGTTAATCTAATTATACTCATATTATTTTTCTTTTATGTCGCTGTCAAAATGAGTTTTCTCTGCAACCTGTTCTTATTTTATATTGTTTGTCACCCGCTGCCGCACGATTGCATCGTGTGACAATACTCTAAATCAACACAATATCCAATAACCCCTCGCTGGCGCAGGTCTGTGACCTGTGCTTCTTTTGATGTTTGTCACGGTTCACAGAACCGCGCCAGCTAGGGGTCATGCTAATTCTTCATCTTAACAGAACCACTACAACAATCACCTTCTTCAATTCCCGTTATCCAAACTTTCAAAGTATTAATCCTTTCTCTAGTTAGCTTTTCAAGATAATTAGCAACACATACTGGATGAATCGACCCATAATATTCAGTTTCTCTTTCTGGGTATTTTACTTTCAGTTCGGCATCTCTGAATGTAATCCAAATTCTCTGTGATGATTTTAAGTTTTTTACAAAAACAGTATCTGTCTTGTATTCAATTAGAATCTGTTTGTAGATTTCATTCAACTCTTTGTTTACCTTTTTGTATGAATCATTTGCTTGTTGATTCATTTCCAACTGAGTTTGAGCAAATCCAATTGAACAACTAAAACAGATTAATATAGCCAATATAAATTTCATATAGTTATTTATGCGTTTGTAACTGTTTTTTTTACACAAGTTGTTGATTTCTATACGTTGAATATTTCAAGTGTGTCCCTTGTTCGGCGTAGTATCCAAATTACATAGGCTTAGAAACAATACTCTGCCTTGTATTTTTTGGAAGTCTGGAGACTGCCTTCAAGCTACGAACAAGTTACGCCGAACTGAGTTAATTCGTTTTCTGTAAGCGAAGCAATTGTCGCAATACTAAAAGTGTCATACATAGAAAAACTAAAAAGCCAATTGAAGAAGCAATAATCTTCCATAAAATCTGACTATCAATAGATTTGAATAGGACAATCATCGATATGACACAAACTAGTAAATTAAGCCCCAAAGCAACTCTAGTTTTTCTTAATTTTTCCGCTTTATATAAAGTATTCATTTTATTAAGTTTGATATAATTATTTCATTTTTAAATTACAAGATTATTGTCTAACTGGAGACTAAGCCGAACATTTACACACTACGCTGAACTGAGGCTTTTTATTTACATTTTGTCCTTAGATACATTTCAAGAATATGCCATATTATATATGTGCAACCACCTAGATATAAAAATACAAACATTCTTTTATTGAAAGTATTCGCTTTATCGCCAACTTCATTAAATTTCTTTCTAGCCATCTCAGCATATTCGGGATTTTGTTTAATTAAATTACTAGAACTTCTGAAAATATCAATTATCCGAGTTGAAATAAGCTTTCTTACAGAAGTTACACCAAAATAGAAGCTTAGTCCCCAAAAAATAATTGCAAGTCCAAGTGGAATTAAATCATATGATAGACCTTTGTTTTCTACCTGTTTAAAAGCATAAGCTATTAATGCACCATTTGCCGCAATTATAAATTGGTCAAATTGAGTTCCAATCTTGTCAAGTTCATGTGTTCTTTCAGTTTCAGTCATTTTAGTGTTTTTTAAGTTCGAATATTTTGAAGTAATTAACAATCCTCTCTCCCTTGGTTCGGCGTAGTCTCCAGACTACGTCGGGTTAGAAACAAGGCTCTGCCTTGTTAAGTTTTAATATAAAAAACTTTCCCAATCTGCCATACTCTGACTGATTGGGAAAGTTCAGGTTGTTACGCTTTAGCCTCTGGGGTGGTTGTGTCGGTTTTCTTGGCGGCATGTTTGTAGATAACAGTGGCTGCTGATTTATACTTGTTGTAAAACTCCGGTGCTTTGCGTTCGAATTGTAGAACCAGGCGGTCGAGGGTGTTTTTCTTAATGTCGGCAGCCTGGGCAAAGAGTTGAGCAATGCGGCGTGTGATGTCCTTTTGGTCGATTCCTGCTGTTTTGCGTGTGTTGCTGTAGCCTTTTAGCTGTGTAAGCGCATCGTCGAATTGGGTAATCTCATCGGGAGTGATTCCTTCGTTGGCCAGTTCGTCGGGCGATACTTTGCGGGCTTCGTTGAGCACGGTAGTGGCTGCATCAATAATTTCGTGCTGATCGAGTAGGTCTATTTTCCCAATTTTGAAGTTCACCAACGCTTGCAGGCTTTTGTTGCCTTGTTGGCCGGCGTAGGAGTGGATGGCTCCCGAAAATTGCAGCAGATAATCGATGACTTCATGTTGTACTTCGTTCTTGTCTTCGATAATTCCGGTCAGATCATGATCTTGAATTACGGATAGATCGTCCAATTCGCTGTTAATAACTTTCAGTTGTTCAATGCCTCTTACGAAGGTTGGAATAACAGCCACATCGGCCGCATGGTTTTCAGCTTCGATCACAATCTGCTTGTTGGAGCTGAGTCTTGCTTTTTGATAGTTGTTCATTTCAGATAGAATTAAAATATAGATTGGTTATTTATGTAAAAAACGCAGTAAAAGTAAAAATAATAATTTAAACTAACAAGTATAATTGCATATAATTGTAACAAAAAAAATATTTCTAATTCGGTTGATTGTTAGGGTCTTTGTGGTGCGGGGATTGAAATATGAATATCCGTTTTGCTGCCTGCTACTGGTTTTAGGAAAGTATATGTCGGTGCTCTGCACCTCTTTGTTTTCATTTCTACTTTACTCTACAAAGATTTTGGTGCGCTGCACCTTAGGACTTATCCTGGAAATAAAATTTCTACAAAGATTTGGCTCTGCCGATTTTCAATTCGCCACGCTGTGGCTTTGCAGCAGGTGCAGCGCACCTTTATCTTTGTAGCTATTTATGACAGAAAAAACTAATGGTGCAGAGCACCGATATATATCTTGTTTTTGGTATATAATGGGTTATTTATTCAACGGCCTTGGATGTAAAGTTGGTTTCTGCGTTGTAAAGTTGGTTTCTGTATCGTAAAGTTGGTTTCTATGTTGTAAAGTTGATTTCTGTATCGTAAAGTTGGTTTCTATGTTGTAAAGTTGGTTTCTGTATTGCAAAGTTGATTTCTGTATCGTAAAGTTGATTTCTGTATTGTGAAGTTGATTTCTGTATTGTAAAGTTGACTTCTGTGTTGTGAAGTTGATTTCTGTATTGTAAAGTTGGTTTCTGCGTTGTAAAGTTGACTTCTGTATCGTAAAGTTGATTTCTGTATCGTAAAGTTGGTTTCTGTATTGCAAAGTTGATTTCTGTATCGTAAAGTTGATAATAGATACTAAAAAAGGCTGACCCGAGTAAATCAGATCAGCCTTTCTATTAATTATCAACTCTTAAGCCCCCTTTAGGGGGTTGGGGGTCACATTTATTTGTATCCATCTTCGTGAACGCCCATAACCGAACGTCCTGAAGGATCGTTCAAATTTTTGAAAGCAGCATCCCATTCCAATGCGATAGGAGTACTACAAGCTACCGAAGGAACCGAAGGTACACATTTCGACGCTGCTTCCGATGGGAAGAAATCGGTGAAAATAGTACGGTAATAATATTCTTCTTTGTTCATTGGTGGATTGATAGGGTAGGTTTCATTTACCTTAGCCATTTGCTCGTCCGATACCAGGTCGGTAGTCATCGCACGCAAAGTGTCAATCCAGTTATAGCCTACACCATCCGAAAATTGTTCTTTTTGACGCCATGCTACACTCTCCGGTAAATAACTTTCGAATGCCTTGCGCAAAATCCATTTTTCCATTTTTCCATCACCATTTCTACCGCACATTTTATCTTTCGGATTTATACGCATGGCAATATCCATGAATTCTTTATCCAAAAATGGCACGCGGCCTTCAACTCCCCACGAAGCCAACGATTTATTGGCACGTAAGCAGTCGTAAAGGTGAAGTTTATCAATTTTACGAACCGTTTCTTTGTGGAACTCTTCGGCACTTGGTGCTTTGTGGAAATAAAGGTAACCACCGAAAATTTCATCAGCACCTTCGCCCGAAAGTACCATTTTTACACCCATCGATTTGATAACACGCGCCAACAAGTACATAGGAGTACTTGCACGGATAGTGGTTACATCATATGTTTCGATGTGGTAAATCACGTCGCGGATGGCGTCAAGACCTTCCTGAACCGTGAAATGTATTTCGTGGTGTTTTGTGCCGATATGATCAGCTACCAAACGGGCTGCTGCCAAGTCGGGCGAACCCACCAAACCAACAGCAAATGAGTGAAGCTGATTTCCCCAGGCTGAACCTGAGCTTGCCGATTGTTTAGCAGCAATTTTCATGGCAACGGCAGAAATCAGTGAAGAGTCGAGACCACCCGAAAGCAATACACCATAAGGTACGTCGGCCATTAACTGACGTTCTACAGCTGCTTCCAATGCATCGTGCAATTCCTCAATGCTTGTTTCATTATTTTTTACTGCATCAAACTCCATCCAGTCGCGAGAGTACCATTGAGTAGGTTTACCATCCGGACTATAGTAATATTGTCCCGGTAAAAATTCTTCAATTTTAGTACAATATCCTTCCAATGCTTTCAACTCAGAACCTACATAATAAGTTCCTTCCACGTCCCAGCCCTGATACAATGGAATAATACCGATATGGTCACGACCAATCATGAAAATATCTTTCTCGATATCGTACAGTGCAAAGGCGAAAATACCGTTCAGATCTTCCATGAAGTTAGGTCCTTTTTCGCGATAAAGCGCTAGAATTACTTCACAGTCGGATTTAGTAAGAAATTCATATTTTCCTTCAAATTGTTTGCGGATATCCTGATGATTATAGATTTCACCGTTAACAGCCAATACCAATTTTCCATCTTTACTGAACAACGGTTGTTTACCTGATTCAGGATCCACAATCGATAAACGCTCGTGTGCCAAAATGGCTTTGTCATCAGAGTAAACGCCCGACCAGTCCGGCCCACGGTGACGAATACGTTTAGACATTTTCAATACCTGTGGCCGCAAAGCCTGGGCTTGTTGTTTTATATCAAATGCACATACAATTCCACACATAGTTTTAATAGTTACGAGTTACAATTACTGTTTTTACAAGACCTAACTTGTGCGGACAGTCAAAAGTAAACAGTTGTTATGTTTTTTAGTTTAAATCTGAATGAAAGTTCCCGAATAACCACTGTTACTTTAGACCTTTCCATACTGTATTTATAAGGATTTATGAATATCTTCAGCTACTTTACGTCCGGAAGCAATAGCACGAACCACTAAACTGGCTCCCATAGCAGCATCACCGGCAGCATATACTTTAGCAACATTGCTTTTGTTTTCCTTGTCGATAGCTACGTTTCCACGACCATCAAAGGTAACGCCCAGTTCGGTCAATAAACCTTCGTGAACAGGGTGAATAAATCCAAGCGCCAGGAATACCAAATCAGCTTTGATAGTATCTGTTTTGCCCGTTGGTTTCATATTCATGCGTCCGCTTTCATCTTTCGACCATTCAACTTCTTCTACCACTACTTCAGTAAGTTGACCTTTTACACCAACAAATTGTTTGGTATTCAACGCCCATTTACGTACGCAACCTTCTTGATGTGAACTTGATGTTTTCAGGATGGTTGGATAAAATGGCCAGGGAGTTTCAGGGTTTTTGCCTACCGGTGGTTGAGGTAAAATCTCAATTTGAGTCACTTTTACAGCTCCCTGACGAATGGATGTACCAACACAGTCAGATCCGGTATCACCACCACCAATAACAAGTATATGTTTGTCTTTCGCTGAAATGATATCTTCTTCAGCAACCGTTTCGCCCATGATAAGCTGATTTTGTTGACTTAAAAAGTCCATAGCGAAGTAAATACCTTTAAGATCACGACCTTCAGGCTGAATGTCGCGAGGATGTCCGGCACCAATAGATAAACATACTGCATCGAAATTTTTCATGATTTCTTTGCCTGAAATGTCTTTTCCAACTTCAGTATTTGGTTTAAATTCAATACCTTCTTCTTCCAGCTGAGCTAAACGACGATCGATAATGTTTTTATTCAATTTGAAATTAGGAATACCGTATCTCAACAATCCACCAAATCCATTGTCTTTTTCGAAAATGGTAACGTGGTGTCCCTTACGGTTTAATTGTTGTGCAGCAGCTAATCCGGCAGGACCTGAACCGATAACAGCAACTTTTTTACCAGTGCGTGTTTTTGGTGGACGAGCTTTGATCATTCCTTCGATAAAGGCAACCTCTGTAACAGCAGCTTCATTTTCGCGAATAGTTACCGGTGCGTCATGCAATGCCAATACACACGATTTCTCGCATGGAGCAGGGCAGATACGTCCTGTAAAATCAGGAAAGTTATTTGTTTCGTGTAAATTTTCTACCGCTTCTTTCCATTGACCTTTGTATATAAGATCTTGCCATTCGGGCATTTTGTTGCCCAGTGGACAACCCCAGTGACAGAAAGGAATACCACAATCCATACAACGCGAAGCCTGAAGTTTACGGTCTTCGCGGTTTAATGTCTGTTCAACTTCCCCGAAGTCGTAAATACGTTCGTTTATAGGGCGATAACCTGCGTCCTTACGGGGTATATTTATAAATGCTTTTGGATTTCCCATGATTCTTTTTATTGTAACCTCACCCCAACCCCCTCTCCTTGAGGAGAGGGGCAAAGAGCGGTGTCTTTATAATTTATTAGTCTTTATTGTTTACTCCCATCTGATCAGTTGATTAATCCACTAATCATTCCCCTTTAGGGGTTAGGGGTTTAATAATCGCGTTCTACTTGAGCAATTTTCTTGTTGATAGCTTCCATCTTTTCTTCTTGTAATACTTTTTTGTATTCAATTGGAACGATTTTTTTGAATTTGTCAACATAACTGCTCCAGTTATCCAAAATGTGTTTAGCACGTTGGCTACCTGTATATTTGTAGTGATTAGAAATCAAACCTTGTACTTCTTTACTGTCCATGCTGTCTTCAATAAGCGACAGTTCAATCATTTCCATGTTACAGAAGAAGTCAAAATTACCAATCTCATCAAGCACGTAAGCTACACCACCACTCATACCGGCAGCAAAGTTACGTCCTGTTTGTCCTAAGACAACGGTACGTCCACCGGTCATGTACTCACAACAGTGATCACCGGCACCTTCTACAACTGCAATTGCACCTGAATTACGAACGCAGAAACGTTCACCAACTACACCATTTACATATAATTCGCCCGAAGTAGCACCATATAGCAAGGTATTTCCTGCAATGATATTATCTTCCGGTTTAAATGTACTTTCTTTTGGTGCTACAATAACAATTTTACCACCCGAAAGACCTTTACCAACGTAATCATTCGCTTCTCCGGTTAGGTGGAAATAAACACCTTTACCAAGGAATGCTCCGAAACTTTGACCTGCTGATCCTTCAAAGTAAGCTTTGATAGTATCGGTAGGTAAGCCGGTTTGTCCATAACGTTTTGCAATTTCGCCCGAAAGCATTGCACCCACGGTACGGTCGGTATTTTTAATCCTCGATTTGATTTGTACAGGCATGCATAGATCCAATGCAGGAAGTGATTTTTTGATCAACTCACGATCTAATACTGCATCCAATTTGTGATCTTGCTCAGAAATATGACGAATAGCCAAATTTTCAATGTTCTTTGGAACAAACATGATTTTAGAAAGATCCACTTTTTTGATTTTAGGATTTCCTTCAATTACTTTGCGTTCCAGCAATTCTGCATGACCAATAATATCATCAAGTTTACGATACCCCATTTCAGCTAAGTGCTCACGAACATCTTGTGCAATAAAATTAAAGAAGTTTACAAGGTATTCATGTTTTCCGGTGAAATGCTTACGCAATATTTCATCTTGCGTAGCAACACCTACAGGACAAGTATTTAAGTGACATTTACGCATCATCACACAACCAAGAATAAGCAATGCACTTGTTGCAAAACCATATTCTTCAGCACCTAACAAAGAAGCGATAATAATGTCGCGTCCTGTTTTCAACTGACCATCAGTTTGTAAACGAACCTGACCACGCAGGTTGTTCATCACCAAAGTTTGTTGCGTTTCGGCCAAACCAATTTCAACAGGTAAACCTGCGTGCTTGATAGAGCTTGAAGGACTTGCACCTGTACCACCTTCGGCACCACTGATCAGAATCAGGTCGGCTTTTGCTTTGGCCACACCAGCTGCAATTGTTCCAACTCCGGTTTCTGAAACCAGCTTCACACTAATGGTAGCTGTAGGGTTGATGTTTTTCAAATCGTAGATAAGTTGAGCCAAATCTTCGATAGAATAAATATCATGGTGGGGTGGAGGTGAAATCAACGAAATTCCCGGTATAGAGTGACGGGTTTTAGCAATGATTTTATCTACTTTATGACCAGGTAATTGTCCACCTTCGCCGGGTTTTGCACCCTGAGCCATTTTAATTTGAATTTCATCGGCATTTACCAGGTATTCTGATGTTACACCAAAACGTCCGGAAGCAACCTGTTTAATAGCACTACGAGTACTTAAACCGTCTTCACGCAATTTGTAACGTTCAGGATCTTCACCACCTTCACCGGTATTGCTTCGTCCACCAATAATGTTCATGGCAATAGCCATAGCTTCGTGAGCTTCACGGCTAATTGAACCGTAAGACATTGCACCGGTAACAAAACGTTTCATGATGCTTTCAGCAGGTTCAACTTCGTTGATATCAATAGGATTACGTTTAAAATCCATCAAATCACGAATAAATATTGGTGCAGGTTTATCATCAACCGCTTTTACATATTCTTTGAACTTAGCGTAATCATTGGTTTTTGTTGCAATTTGCAAACGTGCAATGGTTTCAGGGTTCCATGCATGTTTTTCGCCGTTATTGCGATATGCATATTGACCTAAGTTCTCCAACTGAGTAGGATCACTTCCTTCAGCAGGGAAAAACGCTTCGTTATGTGGTTTCAACACTTCATTTGCAACATCATCGATATCAATACCTTCGATAGCCGAAGAAATACCTTTAAAGTATTTGTTAAGGAATGGAGAAGAAATACCTACTGCTTCGAAAATATGTGCTCCACGGTAGCTACGCAAAGTAGAGTTACCCATTTTGGACAATACTTTCATCAAACCTTTGTTTACAGCTTTGATATAATGTTTTTTAGCAGTTTCCATGTCCATCGGAATATCACCTGCTTTGATTCTGTCGTTGATAACAGCAAAAACCATATATGGGTTTACAGCGTTAGCTCCAAATCCAAATAACAATGCAAAGTGCATTACTTCGCGTGGTTCAGCCGATTCAACAACGATGTCAATTTGCATTCTCTTGCGTTTTTGAACCAAATACAAGTGAACAGCAGAAACAGCAAGCAACGAAGGGATGGGTGCATGGGTAGCATCAACACCACGGTCGCTCAATACGATATAATTCTTTCCATCATCAACTGCTTTCTCCACTGATAAGCAAAGTTCCTGAATAGCTTTTTCAAGACCGGTAGCTCCTGTTTTAGGATCGAAAAGCATCGGTAAAGAGATAGTATAGAAACCTTTATATTGTAAGTTGCTCAATATATCGAACTGAGTATTTGTAAGAACAGGACTTTTTAGTTTCACCATTTTACAAATTTCAGGAGCAGCTTGTAATAAATTTTGATGTACTGAACCAATGTATCCGGTTAATGACATTACCAACTCTTCACGAATCGGGTCAATTGGCGGATTGGTTACTTGTGCAAATTGTTGACGGAAATAGTTGAACAAACGTTGAGGTTTATCAGAGAATACAGATAAAGCCACATCGTTACCCATCGACGAAGTTGGTTCATAACCATCATTTGCCATTGGAAGAATCAATCTTTCCAAATCTTCTTTTGAGTAAGCATAGGCGTGAAGCAATGTTTGGTAGTTGTCCAAATCATTACGTACGTTTCTACCCGAAGAGATATTATCAAGATTGATACAGTTTCTGTCTAGCCATTCGCGATATGGGAATGCTTTTGCAAGACCTTCTTTTAATTCGTTATCGTAGAAAATCTGACCTAACTCAGTATCCACCATCAACATTTTACCCGGTTTCAAACGACCTTTGGCTTTAATGCGTGCAGGCTCAAATTCTACAGTACCTGTTTCGGAAGCGATAATCATTACATCATCATGTGTAACAAGGTAACGGGCAGGACGAAGACCATTACGATCCAACATACCACCAGCATAACGTCCATCACTGAAAAGCAGACATGCAGGACCATCCCATGGTTCCATGAATGTACTGTGATATTCGTAGAATGCTCTTAAATTGTCAGAAATAGGATTCTTTTGATTCCAGCTTTCAGGAACCAACATGGCCATTGCATGTGGTAAGCTTTTGCCAGACATAACTAAGAATTCCAATACATTATCAAGTGAAGCACTATCACTCATACCCGATTGAACGATAGGGTATAAGTCATTCAAGTTACCCAGTTGATCTGATTTCAAAACACTTTCGCGCGACTCCATCCATTGACGGTTACCACGAATAGTGTTGATTTCACCATTATGACCCATCATGCGGAATGGTTGAGCCAAATCCCAGGTAGGGAAGGTGTTGGTACTAAAACGAGAGTGAACCAACGCGATACCTGACGTGAAATTTTTGTCAGATAAATCGGGGAAGTACTCACGCAATTGCAGAGAAGTTAGCATTCCTTTGTAAATCATCTGTTTTGTAGACAAACTTACAATGTAAAAACTACGTTCTTTTGATATATTTGATTTGGAAATGGAATTTTCTATTTTTTTGCGAACCATGTACAATTTACGTTCAAGTTCTTCCTGAGAAGTAGCACCTGTTACGAAAATTTGTTTTGTTTGTGGTTCATTTGAGGCGGAGATAGCTCCAAGGATATCGCTATTAACAGGTACATCTCTAATAGCAAGTAGTGTAAGGCCTTCTTTTTCGACGTTTTCTTTAATAACGTTCAAGCAAAGTTCAGCTTTGTTATTGTCTTTAGGCAAGAAAACAAGACCAGTTCCATATTTACCTTTTGCAGGTACAGGAATGCCTTGTAGTAGTATAAATTCGTGAGGTATTTGCAATAAGATACCGGCACCATCACCGGTCTTGTTATCAGCACTTTCGGCTCCACGGTGTACCATGTTTTCAAGTACCTGAAGCCCGTTTTCTACAATCTCATGTGATTTCTCTCCATGTAGATTCAACACTAATCCTACACCGCAGGCATCGTGTTCGTTCTGAGGTGAATATAGCGATTTCTGCTCATATTCGTCAGTGTGTTGTGAATTTGAATAGTTAGTTGTCATAGCTTTTCTTTGTTATACGCTTAAAAACTGTTGCTTTTAGCCAATCTGCTGTGTTAATTTGTTTTATTGTTTTTTGCAAAATAGTGGGAAACCCATCTTGGGCTTCCCACTATCTTTATTTTTGAAAGATGTTGTTAACCTTCAATTATCGGATAAATAACAATTCTCTGTATTTAGGCAATGTCCACATTTCGTCATCTACAACTAATTCTAGTTTGTCAATATTGTAACGAATTACATCGAAATATGGTAAAACAACATCGTGATAAGCAGTTGCTTTTTTGTCTTCGTGTTCAATTACATTTGCAGCTTTACGAGCTTCAACCAATGCTTCAACATTGTCTTTGATAACAGAAATGCGTTCTGCAATTTCTTCGATCAATGCCATATCTTGTGATGCAATTTTATCAGCTTTATCGGCAGCAAATACTGCTTTTGTTTTGTACACGTTATCCAAAAGAAGTGATTGGTAACGAGTTGCTACAGGAATAATATGGTTGATAGCCAAATCGCCTAAAACACGCGCTTCGATTTGGATTTTCTTAGTATACGTTTCCCATTTAACTTCGTTACGTGCGTGCAATTCTTTTTCGTTAAGAACACCCATTTTTTCAAACAATTCTACACTGCTTTTACTAGTGTAAGCTTCAATGATTTTGGGAACGCTTGTTTCACAATCCAAACCACGTTTTGCAGCTTCAACTTTCCACTCATCGCTATAACCATTACCGTCGAAACGGATTGCTTTAGAAGCTTTAATGTATGATTTGATAACATCGAAGATAGCTTTTTCTTTGGTTGAACCACTAGCGATTTTAGCGTCAACTTCAGCTTTAAATTCGAACAATTGAGCTGCAACTGCAGTGTTCAAAGCAGCCATAGCCGAAGAACAGTTTGCTGAAGAACCAACTGCACGGAACTCGAAACGGTTTCCAGTGAATGCAAATGGAGAAGTACGGTTACGATCAGTATTGTCTAAGAATACTTCAGGGATACGAGGTATTCCTAAATGTAGTTGTTTTTTGTCGTCAATAATAATTGCATCTTCGCTTGTGCTGTTTTCAATTTTATCAAGAACTGCTGTTAATTGAGTTCCCAAGAAAGCTGAAACAATTGCTGGAGGAGCTTCATTAGCACCCAAACGGTGAGCATTTTGAGCGGTCATAATCGACGCTTTCAAAAGACCGTTGTGTTTGTAAACTGCCATCAATGTATTTACTAAGAAAGTTACAAATTGTAAGTTTTCTTCAGCAGTTTTTCCCGGAGCGTGTAGAACAACACCAGTATCAGTACCAAGTGACCAGTTATTGTGTTTACCAGAACCGTTAATGCCGGCAAATGGTTTTTCGTGCAACAATAAACGGAATCCGTGACGACGGGCAACACGTTTCATGATTGACATCATCAATAAGTTTTGGTCTACTGCCAAATTACATTCTCCGTAGATAGGAGCAAGTTCAAATTGGTTAGGAGCAACCTCGTTGTGACGGGTTTTTGCAGGAATACCATATTTGTAAGCTTCGAACTCAATATCTTTCATGTAAGCAGCAACACGTGTTGGAACTGATCCAAAATAGTGATCGTCCAATTGTTGGTTTTTAGCTGAATCATGTCCCATCAATGTGCGACCAGTCAATACTAAGTCAGGACGAGTTGCGTACAAACCTTCATCAACCAGGAAGTATTCTTGTTCCCAACCTAAGTAAGCAACAACTTTCTTCACATTAGGGTCAAACATTTGACATACAGCTACAGCTGCTTTATCAACTGCAGCTAATGCTTTCAATAAAGGTGCTTTTAAATCAAGAGATTCACCGGTATAAGAAATGAAGATAGTAGGAATTACTAAAGCATCATCTACAACGAAAGCAGGTGAAGATGGATCCCAAGCAGTGTAACCACGAGCTTCGAAAGTACTACGGATACCGCCATTAGGGAAAGAAGAAGCATCAGGTTCTTGTTGAGCAAGAAGTTTTCCTGAAAAATCTTCGATAATAGCTTCGCCCGGAGCGCCGGCATAGTCGATAAATGAATCATGCTTTTCAGCAGTACCATCAGTTAATGGTTGGAACCAGTGTGTGTAGTGAGTTGCTCCTAATTCAGTCGCCCAAAGTTTCATACCTGCTGCTACCTGACTAGCAAGAGCAATGTCAAGAGTTGCACCTTTATCAATTACATTTTTCAACGCTTTAATGGTATCTTTTGAAAGATATTTTACCATT
>Ga0302321_100000441_pt1 | contig 36052 bp, 43 predicted proteins | sample Fen_T0_1_FD_202505 | JGI IMG/M metagenome (GOLD analysis project Ga0302321, IMG submission 202505) | Peat permafrost microbial communities from Stordalen Mire near Abisko, Sweden - Fen_T0_1 | ecosystem: Environmental > Terrestrial > Soil > Wetlands > Permafrost | place: Sweden: Abisko... | reverse complement strand
GGTAGAAAACTCTTGATGCGTTCCCATATTGAATCAGCCACCACCATTCTTGTCATCGTATTTTGTATAAAACAACAAATAATACAATAACTTCTGCTTGTTTATTAAAGTAATTGAGAACGCCCCTTAGTAATGCCATCCCAATCTTCCACAGGTGACACCGTGACTGGCTTGAATGACAGCACATCGTCTGTATTGGCACTGATCTTCCCGTTTTTGCTGATTACCGACAGTTGACTGGGCAAACAAGGCAGAAAGGAACCCTATACCAAAAGGGTGTTCTTGGGCCACTACGTCAGCATCCCATCCGGATTCCGCAACGGTCAACAGGGTTTCGATGGACTCGATCCCGCAACCGTCATCAGTCACCTTCAGGATTTTGGTGTCGGAAGCATACTCAAAGTTGACCTGGGTTGCACCAGCCCGACGTGCGTTTTGCATCAGCTCGCCCAACACGGTAGTCCGGTTGGTGAAGCTGTACTTGAGGCCTTTAACCAGGTTGGCCTGGTTGACTTTCATGGCTACTGTATTATTTTTCATCGTTGTATCTCCAATGCTAAAAAAGCCGGAGACAAACGTATCCCAGAGGGAAGTTTATTCCCAGCGGGGTTGTAAAAACAAAACAATCGCTTACCATGTGCAATACAACAATCATGGGGCGACCAATGGAAGCAGATGCCAAAGACAACGCTTATTTCTCAGTAGACAGTAAAGGCCTGTTGGCTTTTACTGAACAGGGGATAGCTGAATATCGAAGCTATTTCGGCAAGGCCGGCATCGATATACGGACTATCAAGTCTGTGGAAGGTTTTAGGAAAGCAAGGCAAGCCGCGTCACCGTTTTTTGACGACCACCTCGCGGCAAAAGTCAAAAAAGGCGAAAAAACACTGGAAAGACGGTTGCTCATCGCCATCGCTGAAAGTAATGAAGATGAAATTAAACGCCTTGAGCGTTTGCTGGATGCCCAGGATAAGGGGATCAAATTAGTTTAAATTGTAGGTCTTCTGGCTTCAAGTTCCAGGCTGATTTCCCGTGCCATCCATTCGGCATCTGCAATCGTTTCCGGTTGCTTGAGCTTAAGGAGCAGGGACTGTAGTTGGATCAGTTTTGATTCCAGTTCGCGCTCGGAAGCGCTATCTGAATAGCGGTAAAACGATTTTTTGTCATTTCTGTTCACTTGTGTTTCCTCCTTATAAAAGCCAGGGAAAACACATACGCCCACCAGGGAAACATGAATTTCCCCAGGTGGGTTAAAAATACGGCAAGGCCGTCAAAATCACGCCGAAGCGTTTAACTGGTTCCTTATTTTGAGTGCTGAATTGGCACTGTCTTTGGGTTCTCTTAGAGAACTGCAAAAATTCGTCTTGCCACAATACGCTACGACCAAGCATTCTGAAAAGACGTTAAGCCTATTATGCTTAAAACCGCCTAAAAGTTAAATCCGAAAGGCATCTGTAATAGCGTGCCTTTCTGATGGGTTTAGCCAAGTTCGTGGGTAAGTGCGAATTATCATTAAAAAGAGCCACCCAGAATCATACGAAGTAGCCAGTCGAAATTTTGAAATCCTAATGGTGTACATTCTTTATGTAGAATAATCCCATGATGGATTTTCAAAAACTGAGCTGTTATGATACCCCACCCGTGATTTTACCTTAGCTTCATATATTGCTAAATCATTTACATAACTATTAATGCAGCCAAACCATTCAAGCAAATTATCTTCTAATGGTGGATTCAGTCCGGCCAGAGCATTGCTTTGTTTTGGGTTACCTGTACTGCTGTTGTTTGCGTTTTTTAGTCAGCAACTTATCAATTTAGACTTTATTGGTTGGACTAGTGGATTTATCCATCCACTGACAGGTTGGGACCACTTAATAACAATGCTCGCCGTAGGCATTTGGGCGGCGCAATTGCGTGGGCATGCCATCTGGATTTTGCCGTTGGCTTTTGTTGGGGTGATGAGTCTGGGTGGTCTTGCTGGTGCGGCGGGCCTGACCATTCCCAGTGTGGAAGGCCTCATTCTGGTTTCCTGTGCCGTTTTCAGCATACTAATTATTCGTAGGGCGCGTTTTAGTACCCAGGTTAACGTGATGATTGTGGCATTCTTTGCCTTTTTCCACGGTTTTGCCCACGGCCAAGAAATTTCCACGTCCGCTAGTTTGATTTCCTATACCTTGGGTTTTATGCTGGCAACTTTACTGTTGCATGGTGCCGGTATAATCGGCGCAAAGCTAGTGGTATTAAGCGTCACCTGTTTGGTGGCTGTTTTCTTTTCCAGCATAGCTCAGGCTAATCACACTGGATCAGTTGTTAGCAACAAAAGTAAAAACATTGCGCTTGTCAAAGATTTAGGACTTACCCAAATTTCGCCATTTTTGATGATGATGGATCAGTTTGACTATGGCGAATCCTGTCATTCTATAACTGAACATCACTTGTGCACCGAAGGCATTTCTAAAAATTGCTTGAACGTAGGCAGTGATTCAAAGCCAGTTCCCCCTGATAAAAATTTTCACAGCACTACTGTAAAATCATCGGACAACAAGATCAGTGAAAATAGTAAAGTAGCTGGTAATATCCATGTCCTGGCTTCGAAACAAGCGACTTTTCTTGTGCAAGAGAACTTGCAGCCAGTTCATCAGCTTTATTATTCAGATTATCTCTGTGGTAGTAATCTCGACTTTAAACACCACTATCCAGATATAAATCATACTCCTGGCAAAGATTTGCTTAGCAACGGCGTGGGCTTAACCTCACCGCCGGAATTATTTGTTAATCTTGTCCCTCCGCAAAATCCTCAACCTTTTCGCAACCCCCCAGTTTCATCATTTGAAGATCATACACTTCAAATCGCCGTTGCCAAACTCACTTCTGGCAATTCATCAGTTAGAACAACAAGCAATCCTCCTAGGACTGATTACGCTATTCGTAATTTAACCAATATCTTGGAAAACCCACTCTGTTCCAAGCATTGCAAGAATAACCTTTCATTTTTTTTGATACCCACCCATCCCTTTTTTCACCCAAAAGGCTTAGCTTTTGGCGTAATCTCCAGTCTTGATTTGCTTTATGAAAACAAAGACATAATCAAGATTCGAAGTAGTGACACTGCCGCCATTTTTTTCATCAACCTAACCCCCTAACCATTGAGAAGTGTCATGCACAATAAAAACAATAAATCGGTTGCTTTGAGTTTTAATCGACAAAAAATCTTGCTTTCCTTTGGAATAACAATCTTGCTGTTTTTATCAAGTTGTAAAATCCCAAGCCTACTATTTGCCATCAATAGCGATTGGAACATGGGTTTTCATCATCCATTTCAAGGCTATGACCACATTATCACTATGGTTGCAGTTGGCATTTGGGCGGCGCAAATGCGCGGCAAGTCTGTTTGGCTACTGCCTTTGGCCTTTGTCAGCGTTATGACGCTTGGAGCCTTGGCAGGTGCCGCAAGCACCTTACCCAGCGCTGAGATAATCGTATTATTATCCGGCCTAGTATTTAGCGGTTTAATTGCCCGCAATGTCCGCTTCAGTACGCGCATCAATATCTTGATCGTGGCTTTTTTCGCTTTTTTTCATGGCTTTGCCCACGGCCAGGAGATTTCGGCTTCAGCCAGCCTGGTTTCCTACACTTTCGGCTTCATTATAGCCACCCTGATTTTGCATGGCGCAGGCATCCTGACCTCGCGCTTTCTTCCTATCCTTTTTGCTTTTTTTATCGGCACCAGCGTCCATGCCCAAGAGGCGGAAACTGCCAGTAATGACACAAATGAAAGCGAGGTTAAAAGCGAAACCAAAACCGAGCCTAAAGATGCGGTTGAATTGCAAGAAATGACCATTACCGGACGCGCTGACTCCCAAGTAGGAATTGCGGACAGCGCCTCGCAAGGCAATGTGGGGCAAGCCCAGTTAAAATACCGTCCGTTTACCCGGCCGTCGGAAGTGCTAGAGACTGTTCCCGGCCTGATTGCTACCCAGCACAGCGGCGAGGGGAAAGCTAGCCAATACTTCCTACGCGGCTTCAACCTCGACCATGGCACTGATTTCCTGACCCAAATGGAGGGCGCTCCAATCAATGAGTTATCGCACTCACACGGCCAAGGCTGGACGGACACTAACTTTTTGATCCCGGAATTAGTAGAGACCTTGGAATATAAAAAAGGCAGCAACTATGCCGAGAACGGCGACTTTTCCAGTACCGGCTCAGCCAATATCCATTACTTTAAAAGCCTGCCTGAACATATAATTAAGTTTACCGGCGGAAGTTTCGATTACTACCGCGGTTTAGCTGCCGGTTCGCACAAACTGGGCGACGGTAACCTGTTATATGCGGGTGAAACTGTCCACAACAACGGCCCTTGGACAGTCGGTAACGATTACATGAAATTCAATGGCGTACTACGTTATAGCCAAGAACACCAAGACCACGGCTGGAGCATAACGGGCATGGCGTATAAAGCGGATTGGCGTTCCACCGACCAAGTTCCGCTTGGCGCCATCCAAAACGGGACAATAGGCCGGTTTGATGCGATTGACCCAACCGACGGCGGCAGCAGCCAGCGTTATAGCTTAACCGGTGAATGGCATCGCCAGGATGCGGAAAGCGAAACTAAATTAATGGCTTACTCGATCTATAATAAATTGAGTTTATTCTCTAATTTTACCTTTCTTCAGGATGATCCGAATGTCAATTTAGCCCAGCAAAATTTTGGTAACCCTGATCCTAAAAATGGCTGTTCTAACTTATTTAATGGTCAGGGCAAAGTCCAATTTAATCCCTCCATTTTCAATACCTGTGGCGACCAGTTTGGTCAACCCGATGACCGCTGGACGACTGGTTTTAAGGGTACGCATACTTTTTTCCATAAACTCGGCGATGCCGATTCTGAAACGACTGTTGGCTTGCAAATCCGCAACGATAATATCCAAAACGGCTTGACCAAAACCCACGCCCAAAAGCAGTATGACATTACCCGGCAAGACACAATCTGGGTAACCAGCATTAGCCCGTATGCGGAGAATAAAACACGCTGGAACGATTGGTTTCGCTCAAGTATCGGCCTTCGTTTTGATGGTTTCCGGTTTAATGTAAACGACAATCGTCCGCAAAACAGCGGCGAACGGTATGACGGCCTCGTCAGCCCTAAACTTGGGTTAGTATTTGGCCCGTGGGCAGAAACCGAATTCTATCTCAACGGCGGCCTGGGTTATCACAGTAATGATGCGCGAGGTGTCCTTACTAGCGTTGATCCGGTCAATGGCAAGAATACAGACGCAGATGGCAACCCGATTACCAGGGCAACACCTTTAGTCCGTACTTATAGCGCTGAACTTGGCGCCCGTACCACTTGGGTTAAAGGCTTGCAAAGCACATTAGCCATCTGGTGGCTGGACATTGATTCAGAACTGGTGTTTGTCGGTGATGCAGGCACTACAGCAGCTAGCGATCCGAGCCGCCGTTACGGCCTTGAGTTTGCCAACTACTATTCACCAACCGACTGGCTGACGTTTGATGCCGACTTAAGTTTTTCCCATACACGCTTCCGAAATAACCCGAAAGAGGGTAGTTTTGTACCAAATTCGGTTAATACGGTCATTGCAGCAGGTGCGACCTTTCACGATGTCTACGGTGGTTTCTTCGGCGGACCTCGGTTGCGATTTTTCGGCCCACGGTACTTAGACCAAACCGGACAGCATCAATCGCAATCAACCTTGCTAGTCTCCGCTACCCTTGGCTATGAAGTTAACAAAAACCTGAGCTTCACAGCGGAAGTCTTCAATATCTTCAACCGTAACGATGCGAATATCACTTATTTCTATAATTCCGTATATCCAAATAACAACGGTGGCCTTACCGGACAGAATGGGGATTTCCACATCCACCCCGTCGAACCCGTCAGCTTCCGGCTGGGGTTTACGGCTAAATTTTAGGACTCTGAAATTGGGCATCGAGCATATCTTGACTGGTTATGACCATTTAGTAATTGTTAACAAGGTTAAAAACAAGATGATCCCGTCTAACTTTTTCAAAATAATAAAAATATGAACGAGGATTCCTATTACTATGGTCATTTTAGCAAATACCTGGCAAGAGTTCAGGCTACATTAGCGTTATTGTTATTGCTTGGGTTATGCAGTTTCGATTTCTTTTTCCCCACCGCCTATAGTTTACAAGCGGGTATCCACGGGGTCAGCGCAATAACCGCCGTCGTGTTTGCCACCTTGTTGACGCACCGGGTTTACCCGTTGATCCGGGGCATTAAAATCAATTTCGATTCGTTGCAGCTTTGGGCGATGATAGCCACCGGCTTGAACTTGCTGGGTGCAATCAGCGGTAATTGGATTTATATGCGCTACCGGGGGCAAGTGGCCCTCGGGATTGGATTCTGGAGCATGTGCCCAAATTTCATAACGGTTTAATGGAATTAAAGGAGTTTGTGACTTTATTTTCATTCCCGATCATGTTAGCGACGACTTTTATCCTGTCCTTTTACAAAACCGTTATGCAATTTCGCCGCGATCTAGCCTTGTTTGTCGGGCTTTCAATCCTCTTTCGCCGTTGCTTGGCTTCTTTACTTTAATGTTGAGCCATCATATTTCCAGGTTATCCAAAAGCCTGGATCAACTGGTACACAGTTACGGCCATTGGATTCCCGGTTCGGTCGGTTCGGGAGCAGATGGCAGCATTGGCTCATACACCGGTAAGGAAACCTTGGCGTTGGCGGTTTGGTTAACGAGCTGGCTGGTATTCCATCTGCTTTGGCGGCATAGGGAGCTGTCGGTTAAAACCTGGATTCCTTATTATCTTGGCGGCTTTTTGTTGCTCGCATTAGGTTTTTTCCATCCGCTTATCGACCCGGTCATCCTGTTCATCGCGGAAAGCCTAAAGTTAATTAATCATAAGTAAACCCCCAGCTCTGCTGGGAGACTCACAAAGTTTGACAAATACGGGAATCATCGAGAGCCTCCCTATTGTGAACCGCCTAAAGTTCAAAAGATAAGGAAACAAACGATGAATTCAGCAGAGAGTTTAAAACATACAAAATGGGAATGTAAGTACCACATAGTCTGGATACCGAAATATAGGAAGAAAAGCCTTTATAAGGAGTTGCGGCAATATCTGGGATCGCTGCTAAAAGATTTGGCGTCGCAAAAGGAGTGCAAGATTGAGGAAGGGCATTTGATGCCGGATCATGTCCATATTTTAATCTCGATTCCACCCAAGTATTCAGCGTCACAGGTTGTTGGATTTATTAAAGGTAAAAGTGCGGTATCGATAGCACGAACCTATACGGGACGAAGGAAGAGCTTCACGGGCCAGAGTTTCCGGGCAAGAGGGTATTATGTTTCGACAGTGGGCAGGGACGAGGCGACTGTACGAAATTACATCAAGCACCAAGAAGCCGAGGATCAGCGAATAGAACAACTTAACTTATTTTAAGGCACCGCCACCTTTAGGTGGTGCAATAACTAACCCGCTTTGAGCGGTTCACATTTTCAAGCCTCCGGCTTTGCCGGAGGTGCTTGACTTGGAGAAATTACAGAGTACGGTTAGAGACCATTGGCGGAGAGGTGTTTTGTTGTTACAACAAGATTGGGAGGAGGCAAGTGAGTATAGTAAGTTTGTTGAAATACTGATAACGCGTCGTGCAGCATTACCCAGCGATAGCGATTCTGTCATGTCAGATGGCAGTAATGGAAATCAACCAGAGATTCTTGTGGGAAACCCCGTCATCCTTATATTTGGGTCATGACAAAGATTCCGGTGAATCAATATGCTGGTTAATTAACGGACAGGGTTACTCACCCAATATCGCTATCATGGGGCAAGCTGGTTCAGGCAAGACACGCATGATGTTAAAGCTGCTAACAGAATTGCATGAACTGACGAATGTGCCTGTATTGTTGATTGATGCCGGCAAAGACGAGTTAGCGGAACGTTCAGAGTTAGCGGCTGCGTTAAACGCAACCGTACTTAAAATACCCAGCCAAGCAATACCATTGGATATTTTTTATGGTTCTACAGAAAGCGCAGAATCAACACGTGATGTCACCATAGCCTTTCGTGAATCGTTGGATAAAGCCTTAGAAAAAGGCTTAACCGACAATCAGAAGATGCGTGTGCTAGAAGCCATTAAGCCCTTGTTTGGCAAGCGCAAAAACGTAACAATGCAAGGCATTAAAACAGCAATAGAGGGTTATTATGAAGAAAATGATATTAGGCAAGATCGAGTAGTCACTATTCCCAATGAGTTGTGTCAGTACCAATTATTTGATCCTATTTTGCCACCAGAAGAATTTTTTAAAAAAAGTTGGGTTATCACTTTTGCTAACGCACCAGCAGAGGGCCGTAAATTAGCCATGTTTCTGCTTTTTGATGCGTTATACGGATATTTTCAGTCATTACCGGAAGCTCCAATGGACTCTGAAAATCATCGTGCTATTCGTCTAGCAGTGGCGGTTGATGAAGCCCGTCCGCTATTGGATGCTAAACATGATGGTTTAAGCGAAATGGTACGATTGCTTCGATCAAAAGGGCTAACTGTGTTTATGGCCTCACAAAGTCCAGACGATTACGCAGGTCAATCCGATGATTACATGGAACAAATCGGTTTACCTATATGTTTTAAAACCAATGCTATTAGCATTGCGGTATTAAACAATATGTTCAAATCTAAGCCTAATTTTTCCTCATTAGAAACTGGAACTTGTTTAACCGTCATCGTAAATGCTACCCGCAAAGTCCGCGCTTTTTGAAATCATTTAGTCCGTAAGCGCGGAATCCATCTGTCCAAATTTCTGCCCTTGATTAAAATCAATTTCGCAGTTATATAAATTATTGATTAATACTTTTTTTGGTATATAATCATGGGTTCTTTGGGTTTGTCTGATACAGGTCAGTAGTTCAATTGGTAGAATGGCGGTCTCCAAAACCGCTGGTTGGGGGTTCGAGACCCTCCTGGCCTGCCACTCAGGCGATAACAAACACTTAATATTACCTTTTTCGTAAATAACAAGTCATGAATACTCAAGCGGAAACACAAGCGCCAGTTTTTGATATAGTCAAGCAAGTTTTTTCGGTTCTTCTTGTGGTTGCAGGTATTGCTGCATTTTATTATTTCGCTGAAGTTTCCGTTCTGTACCGTGTTATTGGCTTATTAGTCGTGGCATTGGTTGTTTTGGGCTTGATGTTCACTACTAATCTTGGGCGTAACACCTGGAGCTTTTTTCTGGAATCTAAACAAGAAGTCAGGAAGGTCGTTTGGCCTACTCGTGAGGAGACCAGCCGTACTACCCTGCTGGTGTTTGCTATGGTTTTCACTGTTGGCCTGATTTTGTGGGTGCTGGATATGGTTCTATTCTGGGGTGTGCAACATTTGACCGGACAAGGTGGGTAACACTATGGCGCTACGTTGGTATGTTGTTCATGCATATTCAAATTTTGAGGGCAAAGTCAAACAAGCCCTGGAAGAGAGAATAGCTCGTGAAGGGTTGGATCAATTTTTTGGAAAAATCCTGATACCGACAGAGGAAGTCGTTGAAATGCGCATGGGTCAGCAGCGTAAAAGCGATAGAAAGTTTTTCCCGGGCTACGTATTGGTGCAAATGGAATTGACTGATGAGACTTGGCATTTGGTAAAAGATATTCCCAAAGTATTGGGCTTTATCGGCGGGACATCAGATAGGCCAGCCCCTATCTCTGAGAAAGAGGCAATGACCATTCTGAATAGGGTGGAAGAAGGTGTCAATAAGCCGAGACCAAAGACTTTGTTTGAGTCGGGTGAGGTTGTCAGGGTTATTGATGGGCCATTCAAGGATTTCAATGGCGCTGTTGAAGAAGTTAATTACGAAAAAAATAAGCTGAAAATATCGGTGTTGATTTTTGGCCGCTCAACTTCAGTAGAGTTAGCTTTCGGGCAAGTAGAAAAAATCTAAGTAAGCTGAAACCTAAGTAATCTGTGTTATTCGCACATAAATTTTGTTGAATCCCTGCCTTAGTTAAGGCTGGGATTTTTGTGTCTAAGGGGAGCTGAAATGCGTTTGTACCCACATCGGAGAGAAAAATGGCAAAAAAAATAACTGCATACATCAAGTTGCAGGTCAAAGCAGGTGAAGCAAATCCAAGTCCGCCAGTGGGTCCAGCATTGGGTCAGCGCGGCGTAAATATCATGGAATTCTGTAAGGCTTTTAACGCGAAGACTTCGGACGTGGAGAAAGGTCTGCCTTTGCCGGTTGTTATCACCGTATATAGTGACCGTAGCTTTACCTTTATTACCAAAACGCCACCGGCAACGATTCTCCTCAAAAAGGCAGTTGGCTTAAAAAGCGGTAGTAGCAATCCAAACACCAAGAAAGTGGGGACTGTAACGGTCGCCCAATTAGAAGAGATTGCGAAAACCAAAATGGAAGACCTGAATGCTGCAACTCTGGAGGCGGCTGTTAAAACCATAGCCGGCAGTGCGCGTAGCATGGGCCTGAATGTGGAGGGCTTATAATGGCTAAGTTGACCAAGAAAGCAAAAATAGTCAAAGCAAAAGTCGATAAGACCAAGCAATATTCAATCACCGAGGCAGTTCAGTTATTAAAAGAACTAAGCACGGCAAAATTTGGTGAAGCGATTGATGTCAGCGTCAATTTAGGTGTTGATCCCCGCAAATCCGACCAAAACGTTCGCGGAGCGACAGTGCTGCCTAACGGAACCGGCAAGACGGTCAGGGTGGCAGTTTTCACCCAAGGTGCAAATGCTGAAGCTGCTAAAGCCGCAGGGGCCGATATAGTCGGTATGGATGATTTAGGCGACCTGGTCAAAAAAGGCGAAATGAATTTTGACGTGGTCATCGCTTCTCCAGATGCTATGCGGGTTGTCGGTCAATTGGGGCAGATATTAGGGCCAAGAGGTCTGATGCCTAATCCAAAAGTAGGAACTGTAACGACCGATGTCGCTACTGCGGTAAAAAATGCCAAGTCCGGTCAGGTACGGTATCGTACTGATAAAGGAGGTATTATTCACTGTACACTCGGTAAAGTAAGCTTTGATGCGGCCTCCATACAGGGGAATTTGGAAGCATTGCTTACAGACTTGAAAAAGGCTAAACCGACTGCTGCAAAAGGCATATACATCAAAAAAATTACGCTTTCTTCAACCATGGGCCCTGGGCTTTGGTTAGATCAGGGCAGTCTTACCAGTTGAGTAAAGAACTTTGGGTTGCCGATATAGTAGGCAACCGTCAAAGACCGCAGGAGTTGAAAAACTTAATATTTCCTGCGTAGACGGAACCCTGAACCTGATATAGGGAAAGGAACCGTAGGGGTATCCATCTGGATATGTTTAAGACATCTGAGTTTTCAGATAATAATGGAGGTCACCTGTGGCATTAAATTTAGAGGGTAAAAAAGCGGTCGTCGAAGAAGTTTCAAAATTCGCCGCTAAAGCCCACTCTGCCGTGGCAGCAGAATACCGTGGTTTGACAGTATCGGAATTGACAGAATTCCGTAAAACTGCCAGGGAAACCGGTGTTTATGTGCGCGTGGTAAAAAACACACTGGCTAAAAGAGCGGTGGCGGGAACAGAATTTGAGTGTATGGGCGAAGCATTGGTAGGGCCACTACTGATCGCATTCTCTATGGAAGATCCGGGTTCTGCGGCACGCTTAGTTAGCAATTTTTCTAAAGGCCATGACAAGCTAGTCACCAAAATAGTGGCTATTGGCGGGCAGTCTTTTGGTGCATCTGAGCTGGCACGGTTAGCGCGGCTTCCTACGCGTGACCAAGGCATTAGTATGTTGATGTCGGTCATGAAAGCGCCTGTTGAGAAGTTGGTTCGTACCCTGGCTGCAGTCAGAGATGAAAAGTAAGCGGCGTAAGCTTCATTTAAACCAGTTAATAGATAAAATTTAGAGGAAAAACAATGGCAATTGGACAAGTAGAAATCCTGGAAGCAGTTTCAAAAATGACTGTGATGGAGATTGTTGATTTAATTTCAGCAATGGAAGAAAAATTTGGCGTTTCCGCAGCAGCAGCTGTTGCGGCTGCACCCGCTGCCGCCGCCGCAGTGGTCGAGGAGCAAACAGAGTTTGACGTTATCATGACCAGCTTTGGCGAAAATAAGGTGTCAGTCATTAAAACAGTCCGTACCATTACCGGTTTGGGCTTGAAAGAAGCGAAAGATGCGGTTGAAGGCGTACCGACAACCGTCAAGGAAGGCGTGTCCAAAACTGAAGCTGAAGAAGTCAAGAAGCAGCTTGTTGAAGCGGGTGCAACTGTCGAAATTAAGTAACAGCTTAATGCAAGACCGGGCTTAGGCCTGATAAAAATCCGGTCGGTGGCAATGTTGTCGCCGACCTTTTTCTGTTTGCGACAAGCATACAGAAAAAAATAATTCATAGCAAAAAAGGTCTGGAAGCAATATGTCCTACTCTTTTACAGAAAAAAAGCGTATCCGAAATAACTTTGGGAAAAGTATTGAAGTACTTGATGTTCCCTATCTTCTGGCAACTCAAATCAACTCTTATGCTGAGTTCTTACAGGCCGATTTGCCGCCTACAAAGCGCATAGATAATGGTTTGCATGCAGCATTTTCCAGTGTTTTCCCTATTGAAAGTCATTCCGGCTATGCGGTTCTGGAGTACATTAGTTATCGACTGGGCGAGCCCGCTTTTGATGTAAGGGAGTGCCAGCAAAGAGGGGCGACTTACGCCGCGCCATTGCGCGTGTTGGTGCGCTTGGTGATCTACGATAAAGAATCTGCAGCCAGCGCCAAGGTCGTTAAAGACATACGCGAGCAGGAAGTCTTTATGGGTGAATTGCCGCTGATGACCGATAACGGTACATTCGTTATTAACGGAACCGAGCGCGTCGTCGTTTCTCAGTTGCACCGTTCGCCTGGCGTTTTCTTCGATCATGACAAAGGCAAAACCCATTCATCAGGCAAATTACTATTCAATGCCCGTGTCATTCCTTATCGAGGCTCATGGCTTGATTTTGAATTCGACCACAAAGATTGTGTTTACGTTCGCATAGATCGCCGCAGGAAAATACCTGCAACTATTTTGTTAAGGGCTTTGGGGTACAACAATGAAGAATTGATAAACATTTTCTTCGAGACGAACAGGTTTACCCTGAGTTCGGAAAAATGCTTATTCCACATCATTCCAGAACGGATGCGCGGTGAGATTTCTGCATTTGATATTAAGGATAATGACAAGGTTTTGGTGGAAGAAGGGCGCAGGATCACCGCCAAACATATCCGTGAAATGGTTAAATCCGGTCTCACTGAAGTTGAAGTGCCGAGAGAATATCTGGTTGGTAAAACTATTGGACACAACCTCATTGATCCGAGTACCGGTGAGCTGGTAGCTAAGGTAAATGATGAATTGACTTTAGCAATGTTGGATCGTTGTATTGCAAGTGGTATTACGGAAATAAATACCCTGTTTGTCAATGATCTGGACAATGGCCCTTATATGTCCAATGCGATGCGTTTGGATTCAACCAGCAATACCCTTGAGGCATTGGTTGAAATTTATCGCATGATGCGTCCTGGTGAGCCACCTACCAAAGATTCTGCTGAAAACCTGTTCAAAAACCTGTTTTTTACTGACGAAAGGTATGATTTGTCGAACGTCGGCCGAATGAAGTTTAACCGGCGTTTAGGTCGTCAGGAGATCACCGGCCCAGGTACGCTAACTAACGAAGACATTATTGATGTGCTCAAAGAGTTAATCAATATCCGTAATGGTAACGGAAATGTTGACGATATTGATCACTTAGGTAACAGGCGCGTGCGTTCTGTCGGTGAGATGATTGAGAACCAGTTCCGTGTCGGTTTGGTCAGGGTTGAACGGGCCGTAAAAGAACGGCTAACACTAGCCGATTCAGAAGGCTTGGTGCCGCAAGAAATTATCAATGCGAAACCGGTATCTGCAGCAGTAAAAGAATTTTTTGGTTCCAGCCAGCTTTCACAGTTCATGGACCAGAATAACCCCTTATCGCAAGTGACCCACAAACGCCGCGTATCGGCATTAGGGCCAGGCGGTTTGGCACGGGAACGTGCAGGTTTTGAAGTGCGTGACGTACATGCCACCCACTATGGTCGGGTATGCCCCATTGAGACACCAGAAGGCCCAAATATCGGCTTGATAAATTCCTTGTCGGTCTATGCAAGAACTAACAGCTATGGCTTCTTGGAAACACCTTATAGAAAAGTGATTGATGGCAAAGTCACCGATCAGGTCGATTATTTGTCCGCTATTGAAGAAGGCGAGTTCGTCATTGCTCAGGCCAGTGTTGCGGTAGACAAGAAAGGAAAGTTGGTTGATGGGTTAGTTTCATGTCGTCACAAAGATGAGTTTACCTTGGCTATGTCTGATACCGTCCAATATATGGACGTGTCTTCAAAGCAGATCGTGTCGGTAGCCGCATCCATTATTCCATTTTTGGAGCATGACGATGCTAACCGTGCGCTCATGGGTTCTAACATGCAACGCCAGGCTGTGCCTACGCTTAGGGCTGAGAAGCCTTTGGTTGGTACTGGTATGGAAAGGACGGTCGCGAAGGATTCCGGTGTAACCGTTGTTGCGGCGCGAGGCGGAAGTATTGAAGCGGTTGATGCTGCGAGAATCGTTGTGCGTGTCAATGACACAGAAACGGAAACCGGTACCCCAGGTGTTGATATTTACAACCTGACCAAATACACCCGGTCAAACCAGAATACCTGTATCAACCAAAAACCGCTGGTCAAAAAAGGCGACATCGTTAATGCGGGCGATATTATGGCCGATGGCCCATCCACCGATATGGGTGAGTTGGCATTAGGGCAAAATATGCTGGTCGCTTTTATGCCCTGGAATGGCTATAACTTCGAGGACTCGATCCTGGTTTCAGAGCGGGTTGTCAAAGAAGACCGCTTCACGACTATACATATTGAAGAAAAAACCTGCGTCGCACGGGACACCAAGCACAGTCCGGAAGAAATAACGGCTGATATTCCTAATGTCAGCGAAGAAGCCTTGTCCAAGCTGGATGAGTCTGGAATTGTCTACGTCGGTGCCGAAGTCAAGGGCGGTGATATTCTGGTCGGTAAAGTCACGCCCAAGGGCGAGACCCAGTTAACGCCTGAAGAAAAATTGCTACGCGCTATTTTTGGTGAGAAAGCCGCTGATGTAAAAGATACCTCCTTACGCGTACCTGGCAGTATTGAAGGAACCGTTATCGACGTACAAGTGTTCACCCGTGACGGAGTCAAGAAAGATAAGCGTGCGCTCGACATTGAAGAGCAAGAAATCAAGCGTTATAGAAAGGACTTGGATGATCAACTGAAAATTCTGGAAGGGGATATTTTTGCCCGTGTAGCCAAGCTATTGCTGGGTAAAGACGCAAAATCAGGCCCTGGACAATTGAAAGCAGGTGCTGAAATTACGCAAGCCTATCTGGATAGCTTAAAGCATTCAGAATGGTTGAAGATAAGGATGAAAGACGAAGACTTGAACGTTCAGCTTGAGCTGGTTGTTTTGCAGGTTGAGCAACAACGGAAAGCGTTTGATGAAAAGTTTGAGATAAAACGGAAAAAAATCACCATGGGTGATGATTTGCCGCCGGGTGTACTTAAGATGGTAAAGGTATACCTAGCGGTCAAAAGACGCATTCAACCGGGTGATAAGATGGCCGGACGACATGGCAACAAAGGTGTAATCTCCATGATTAGACCGATTGAAGACATGCCATATACGGCTGAAGGTGAGCCTGTCGATATCGTATTGAACCCGCTGGGTGTGCCGTCGCGTATGAATGTCGGTCAGGTATTGGAAACCCATCTGGGTTGGGCGGCTAAGGGCTTAGGCATCAAAATTGGTAAAATGCTCGAAGCAAAGTCAAAAGCCAATGAAATCAGGGCGTTCCTCGACAAGATTTACAACAGTAGTGGACGAAAAGAAGACCTGGATTCATTCTCGGATAAAGAAATCCTGGAAATGGCTGCCAACTTGATTGATGGTGTTCCTATGGCGACACCCGTGTTCGACGGTGCGAGTGAAGATGAAATTCGCACAATGCTGAGGTTGGCAGATCTTCCTGAGTGTGGTCAGATTACTTTATACGATGGCCTGACCGGCGAACCTTTCGAGCGTCAGGTTACAGTCGGTTATATGTATATGCTGAAGTTGAACCATTTAGTGGACGATAAGATGCATGCCCGTTCAACAGGGCCTTACAGCCTCGTTACTCAGCAGCCATTGGGTGGTAAAGCCCAGTTTGGTGGGCAACGGTTTGGAGAAATGGAAGTCTGGGCGCTGGAAGCTTATGGTGCAGCGTATACCTTACAGGAAATGCTTACCGTTAAATCCGACGACGTGACAGGCCGAACCCGTATGTATAAAAACATAGTCGATGGCGACCATAAAATGGAAGCCGGAATGCCGGAATCGTTTAATGTCCTGATTAAAGAAATCCGTTCGTTGGCTGTCAATATAGAATTGCAGCGGGAATAGTTTTCAGGAGACGGAGCACAGAAGACAGAGGACAGAAAATTAATCGGTTAATCTCCTCGTTTTCTAATTAAGCACATAATATGCTGGACAACAAAGGCAGAAGCCAGAAGTCAAAAGTCAAAAGTCAGGGTAATCTGTCTTCTGTCATCCATCTTCCGTCTTCTGTCTTCTGACTGAGGATAAATTCTTGAAAGATTTAATGAATTTCTTAAAGCGCCAAGGGCGTTCTGATGATTTCGACGGTATTCGTATTGGTTTAGCTTCCCCCGATATGATTCGTTCATGGTCTTATGGCGAGGTGAAAAAACCGGAAACGATCAATTATCGAACCTTCAAGCCTGAAAGGGATGGCTTATTCTGTGCGAAAATTTTTGGTCCGGTCAGTGACTATGAATGCTTGTGTGGCAAATATAAGCGCCTAAAGCATCGCGGCGTTATCTGTGAGAAGTGTGGTGTTGAGGTCACTCTTTCCAAAGTTCGTCGTGAGCGGATGGGGCATATTGATCTGGCCAGTCCAGTCGCCCACATCTGGTTCTTAAAATCGTTGCCTTCCCGTATCGCCCTGTTACTGGATATGACGCTGCGCGAGATTGAGCGCGTCCTGTATTTTGAATCATTCGTCATTTTGGATCCAGGTACAACCCCGCTAAACAAGGGTCAATTGCTGACAGATGATGAATATCTGGATGCAGTAGAGCAGTATGGTGATGATTTTACTGCAAAAATGGGTGCAGAAGCCATTTATGACCTGTTAAAGTCGATTGATTTAAAAGAAGTCGTCGGTATTTTGAAAGAAGATATTGGTTCCACCAACTCGGAAACCAAAATCAAAAAATTATCAAAACGCCTGAGAGTCATGGATGCGTTAATTACTTCCAAAAATCGTCCCGAATGGATGATCCTGAAAGTATTGCCTGTCTTGCCGCCCGAATTGCGTCCGTTAGTTCCTTTGGATGGAGGTCGTTTTGCGACTTCTGACTTGAATGACTTGTATCGCCGGGTTATTAACAGGAACAACCGTTTGAACCGGTTGCTGGACTTGAGTGCGCCGGACATTATCGTCCGCAACGAAAAACGCATGTTGCAAGAGTCAGTTGATGCCTTGCTAGACAATGGCCGTCGTGGACGGGCGATTACCGGCACTAATAGACGGCCACTTAAATCCCTTGCGGATATGATTAAGGGCAAACAAGGACGATTCAGGCAAAACCTGCTAGGTAAGCGTGTCGATTATTCAGGACGGTCGGTCATTGTGGTGGGGCCAACATTAAGGCTTCATCAATGCGGCTTGCCAAAAAAAATGGCGCTGGAATTATTTAAGCCGTTTATTTTTAGCAAATTGCAATTCCGTGGTCTTGCTACGACCATTAAAGCAGCAAAGAAAATGGTCGAAAGGGAAGGGCATGAAGTTTGGGATATTCTCGAAGAAGTCATCCGCGAACACCCAATTCTATTGAACCGCGCTCCGACATTGCACAGGCTTGGGATTCAGGCATTCGAGCCGATATTGATCGAAGGGAAGGCCATCCAGCTCCACCCTTTGGTATGTAGCGCGTTCAACGCTGATTTTGACGGCGACCAGATGGCGGTGCATATCCCATTGTCCATCGAAGCCCAGTTAGAAGCACGGACATTAATGATGGCGACGAATAATATTTTGTCGCCAGCGAATGGTGAGCCGGTTATTAACCCGTCACAGGACGTGGTATTGGGGCTTTATTACATCAGCCGCGAAAAAATAAATGCTAAAGGTGATGGCAGTATTTTTGGCAGTGTTGGTGAAGTCCATAAAGCCTTGCTTGCCAAATCTGTTGAATTGCAATCAAAAATTCAGCTACGCATCACTGAAAAAACAGTTAACGATAAAGGCGAAACTGAGAAAAAGACGCATCGGGTGTCCACTACGGTTGGTCGTGCCTTGATTTGGGAAGTTGTCCCTGATCGTATGCCGTTTGACATAGTCAACTGCGATATGACCAAAAAGAACATTTCGCGTATGGTCAATTACAGTTATCGGCATCTGGGCAACAAGGACACCGTTGTCCTGGCTGACCAAATTATGTATCTGGGTTTCCGGTATGCGACGATTTCGGGCGTGTCTTTTGGTATTGAAGATATGGCGATACCGGCTAAAAAAGCCGATATCATCACGGCTGCAGAAGCTGAAGTGAAAGAGATACAAACACAGTACGCCTCTGGGTTGGTAACCGATGGGGAGCGATACAATAAGGTAGTTGATATTTGGTCTCATGCGAATGATCAAGTAGCCAAAGTGATGATGGATGGTCTGGGAGAGGAATCCGTCGTTGATGCGGAAGGCAAAACAGTCAAGCAGAAATCATTCAATTCTATATTCATGATGGCTGAGTCTGGTGCGCGTGGTTCAGCGGCACAAATCAGGCAGTTGGCTGGTATGCGTGGTCTGATGGCGAAACCGGACGGCTCAATTATTGAAACCCCTATTACTGCTAATTTTAGGGAAGGTCTTGACGTATTGCAGTACTTCATCTCGACTCACGGTGCTCGAAAAGGCTTAGCCGATACTGCATTGAAAACTGCAAACTCAGGTTATTTGACTCGCAGGTTGGTTGATGTCGCGCAGGATTTGGTTATAACTGGACAAGATTGTGGAACGTCCGATGGTTTAATCATGACCCCAATCATTGAAGGGGGCGATGTTGTAGAGCCGCTCTCAGAACGTGTGTTAGGCCGGATTGTTGCCATTGATGTTATGGATGCAACGGGTGAAAATCTTGTCGTGCCTAGAGGCACTTTGCTAGATGAGCATTGGGTTGCCGTCTTGGATGAGCACAGTGTCGACCAGGTCTTGGTTCGGTCAATTATTACCTGTGAAAATAGGCACGGGGTTTGCGTTGCCTGTTATGGCCGTGATTTGGGTCGTGGGCATTTGGTTAACATTGGTGAAGCCGTTGGCGTTATTGCGGCTCAGTCAATTGGTGAGCCAGGTACACAGTTGACCATGCGGACTTTCCATATTGGTGGTGCGGCATCACGGTCTGCAACAATCAATAATGTACAAGTTAAATCAGCCGGAACTTTGCGACTTAATAATTTGAAGTCGGTGGTCAACCGGGAAGGTAATCTCATAGCGGTTTCAAGATCGGGCGAAGTTGGTCTGGTTGATGATTACGGACGGGAACGGGAGCGTTATAAAATTCCTTATGGAGCCGTGCTTTCAGTTAAAGAAGGCGATAAAGTTAATGCAGGCGACATTATAGTAAATTGGGATCCGCACACGCACCCAGTAATTACTGAGGTTGAAGGTTTTGTCGAAATGTATCATTTCGTTGATGGCGTGACCGTGCAAAAACAATCTGACGAAGTGACAGGATTGAGCGCATTGGTGGTTACCGATCCAAAGCAAAGAGGTAGTGCCGGTAAGGAATTAAGGCCAATGGTTAAATTGATAGATGCGAGTGGTAATACTATCTATTTGCCCGGCACCGAAATTCCTGCACAATACTTTTTGCCGACGGGAGCTATCGTAGGGATTAAAGACGGTGGTGAAGTGAAAGTCGGTGACGTTCTCGCCAGGATTCCACAAGAGTCGAGTAAAACCAGGGATATTACCGGTGGTTTGCCACGTGTAGCCGATTTGTTCGAAGCGCGTAAGACCAAAGATCCGGCAATCCTGGCGGAGACTAGCGGAACGATTTCATTTGGTAAAGAAACCAAAGGCAAGCAGCGCGTTATTATCACCGATGCAGCGGGTGAGCAAGTAGAAACGCTGATTTCAAAATGGCGGCATATCACTGTGTTTGAAGGTGAGTATGTTGAAAAAGGTGAGACAATTGCTGAAGGTGAATTAACGCCGCACGATATTCTCAGATTGCGCGGTGTCGAGGAGTTGGCTAACTATTTAGTCAAAGAAATCCAGGATGTATACCGCCTGCAAGGGGTTAAGATCAACGATAAGCATATTGAAGGGATCATCCGTCAAATGCTAAGAAAAGTCGAGATCACTGCACCTGGAGACACCTTATTCATGAAGGGAGATCAAGTAGAGCGTGCTGCCCTCAGGGAAGAGAATGACAAGATTGAAAGGGAAGGAAAAATTCCGGCAAGCTACGAGTCGATATTGTTGGGCATAACCAAAGCGTCACTGGCTACAGAATCCTTTATATCGGCCGCTTCATTCCAGGAAACCACCCGCGTGTTGACCGATGCGGCAGTGCGTGGACTGAGTGATAGCTTACAAGGATTGAAAGAAAATGTAATTGTCGGTCGATTGATACCCGCAGGAACAGGCTTGGCTTATCATGAAACCAGAAAAAACAGGCAGGCCCAGAGTCAAATGATCGATACCGAGTCAGCATCGACTGTTGACGCAGATGATGTGGAAGAAGCGCTCAAGCAAGCATTGAATATTTAGTGGGATAAACCAAGAAATTCAGCTTGACCTCAATATTGTTAACAAGTATCATGCTCTGCTCACATGGGCTTAAGTACTTGAGCTAAGTCGAAATACTATTTAGCCGTTAGCATTGTTGGGATTGGCGGTTTATTTAATATTAGGACACCTATACTGAATTCGGAGTAAAGAAAAATATGGCCACGATCAACCAATTGGTTCGTAAGCCGCGTGCTAAAAGAATAGAAAAAAGCAACGTCCCTGCATTGGAGGCTTGTCCGCAACGCAGGGGGGTGTGTACGCGTGTTTATACAACGACACCCAAGAAGCCTAACTCGGCTCTTCGTAAAGTTGCTAGGGTAAGGCTTACAAACGGCGCAGAAGTAAGTAGCTACATTGGTGGTGAAGGGCATAATCTTCAAGAGCATTCCGTGGTCTTGATCAGGGGTGGTCGTGTAAAAGATTTGCCTGGCGTGAGGTATCACGTTGTGCGCGGTAGTCTGGATGCATCAGGTGTAAATAACAGGAAGTGCGGTCGTTCTAAATATGGAACAAAGCGCCCAAAAGGCAAATAAAAAGTTGGTGAAGAATGTCTAGAAGAAGAGTCGCTACTAAAAGAGAAATTATTCCAGATCCCAGGTATGGTAGTGTCATGTTGACCAAGTTCATGAATATGATCATGGAAAGTGGCAAAAAATCTATTGCAGAGGGAATTATATACGGCGCTCTGGAAGTGATTGAGAAGAAAGGTCATGGCGAACCTCTGGATGTTCTCTCAAAAGCATTGGAGAATGTTCAGCCTAGGGTTGAAGTAAAGTCTCGCCGTGTAGGCGGTGCAACTTACCAGGTTCCTGTCGAGGTTCGTCCTTCCAGGCGCATGGCTTTGGCGATGCGTTGGTTGATAGATGCTTCCCGTAAACGGAATGAACGGACTATGTCATCCAAATTGGCGGGTGAATTGATGGATGCATTTGAAAGCAGGGGTTCTGCCGCCAAGAAGCGTGAAGACACCCATAGAATGGCAGAGGCTAACAAGGCGTTCTCACATTACCGTTGGTAAATTAGAGAAAAAATTAGGTTTGAGTGGTGGCCAGAAAAACTCCAATAGAGCATTATCGCAATATCGGGATAATGGCTCATATTGATGCTGGCAAGACCACTACCACGGAAAGAGTGCTGTACTACACGGGTGTGTCTCACAAGATAGGTGAGGTTCATGATGGTGCGGCAACCATGGATTGGATGGAGCAGGAGCAGGAAAGAGGAATCACCATTACTTCCGCTGCCACGACTTGTTTTTGGAGTGGCATGGAAAAGCAGTTCCCGCAGCATCGGATCAATATCATTGATACGCCGGGACACGTTGATTTTACCATAGAAGTAGAGCGTTCATTGAGGGTTCTTGATGGGGCTTGCGCGGTTTTTTGTGCCGTAGGTGGAGTTGAGCCGCAGTCTGAAACGGTGTGGCGACAAGCGAACAAATACCACGTTCCTAGATTGGCATTTGTCAATAAAATGGATCGATCAGGGGCGGATTTCCTGAGAGTGATTAAGCAGATTGAATCACGCTTGGGAAGTAAGGCGGTGCCTATGCAGCTACCTATTGGCGTCGAAGAGCGTTTCGAAGGAGTTGTTGATCTGCTTAAGATGAAGGCCATCTATTGGGATGAAACCAATATGGGCATGACTTTTGAGGAAAGGGAAATTCCAGATAATATGCTTGCGGACTGCATGAAGTGGCGGGAGCATATGATAGAAGCGGCAGCGGAAGCTAATGAAGAATTAATGGGTAAATACCTGGAAGAGGGTGTTTTAACCAACGAAGAAATAAGGCAAGGTGTTCGGCAGCTGACTATAGCTAATCAGCTCGTCCCCGCTTTTTGTGGGTCGGCTTTTAGAAACAAGGGTGTCCAAGCCATGTTGGATGCGGTTGTTGAGTATCTGCCGTCACCGCTAGATATTAAGGCTATCACGGGTGTGCTTGATGATGAGGTCACTGAGGCAGTTCGTCCTGCATCAGATGATCGACCTTTCTCGGCCTTGGCATTCAAGATAGCGACTGATCCTTATGTCGGAACATTAACTTTTTTCAGGGTGTATTCTGGAGTATTGAATTCAGGAGATACTGTTTATAACCCTGTAAAGCAGAAGAAAGAACGTATAGGGCGAATTGTGCAGATGCATGCCAATAGCCGGGAAGAATTAAAAGCTGTGTGTGCTGGAGATATAGCGGCGGCAATAGGGCTGAAAGATGTGACAACGGGGGATACGCTATGCGACCCGAATCACATCATCGTCCTTGAGCGTATGGAGTTCCCAGAGCCAGTTATTTCGGTTGCAGTCGAGCCGAAAACTAAGGCAGACCAGGATAAAATGGGAGTTGCTTTAGGAAAGTTGGCCCAGGAAGATCCCTCGTTTAGGGTTCATACGGATGAAGAGTCAGGGCAAATAATCATATCCGGGATGGGCGAGCTCCATCTTGAGATTATTGTTGACCGGATGAAAAGGGAATTCAATGTCGATGCCAGTGTGGGTGCTCCGCAGGTGGCTTACAGGGAGACAATCCGTGCTACGGTTGAGCAAGAAGGAAAGTTTATTAGGCAATCTGGTGGAAAAGGCCAATATGGTCACGTCTGGTTGCGATTGGAGCCTAAGGAAAGAGGGTCTGGCTACGAGTTTGTAAATGAAATTGTTGGTGGGGTTGTTCCGAAAGAATATATTCCAGCAGTGGATAAGGGGATTCAAGAACAGCTAAAGAGTGGTGTCCTGGCAGGGTATCCCGTTTTAGATGTGAGAGTGTCCTTATTTGATGGCTCGTATCATGATGTCGATTCGAGCGAGATTGCTTTTAAGATTGCAGGTTCCATGTGTTTCAGGGAGGGTGCAAGGAAAGCAAATCCTGTTCTGCTCGAGCCCATTATGAAGGTGGAAGTTGTAACCCCGGAAGAAAATATGGGGGATGTAGTTGGCGATATTAATAGGCGTCGAGGAATGATACAAGGCATGGAAGATACCCCTTCGGGGAAAATAATTGGTTGCGAAGTACCGCTAGCGGAAATGTTCGGTTATGCAACTGATTTGCGTTCGGCAACACAGGGGCGAGCTACTTACAGTATGCAGTTTGAAAAATACAATGAAGTGCCTGCATCTATTGCAGAAGCAATTATTAAAAAATCATCATAATTTGAATGTAACAGAAAGGTATTGAGTCATGGCTAAAGAAAAATTTTCACGTAGTAAGCCCCACGTCAATGTTGGCACAATAGGGCACGTCGATCACGGTAAGACAACACTGACCGCTGCTTTAACAACGGTAATGGCTAAATTGCACGGTGGTGCGGTTAAAGCATTCGATCAGATTGACAATGCGCCAGAAGAGCGAGCGCGTGGTATTACTATTGCCACTTCTCATGTCGAGTATGAATCTACAAACCGTCATTATGCTCACGTTGACTGCCCAGGTCACGCCGACTACGTTAAAAATATGATTACAGGGGCCGCACAGATGGATGGCGCGATCCTGGTCTGTTCTGCCGCTGACGGCCCAATGCCACAAACCAGGGAGCATATTCTGCTGTCAAGACAGGTTGGCGTTCCTTATGTCGTAGTATTCCTGAATAAAGCCGATATGGTTGACGATGAAGAGTTGATCGAATTGGTGGAAATGGAACTCAGGGAATTGTTGGATATGTATGAGTTTCCAGGTGACGATACACCTATCATCAGAGGTTCAGCATTGCTCGCATTGCAAGGCGATGAAAGTGAAATTGGTGTCCCTTCAGTGATTAAGTTGGTTGAAGCGCTGGATAGCTACATTCCCTTGCCAGAAAGAGCAGTGGATGGCGCATTCTTAATGCCGATTGAAGATGTATTCTCGATTTCAGGTCGTGGTACTGTGGTGACAGGTCGTATCGAACGCGGTATTGTCAAGGTCGGTCAAGAAGTTGAAATCGTTGGTATCAAGCCTACTGTAGTGACCACCTGTACTGGCGTGGAAATGTTCCGCAAGCTGTTGGATCAAGGCCAGGCTGGCGATAACGTGGGTATCCTTTTAAGAGGTACGAAGCGGGATGACGTAGAACGTGGACAAGTATTGGCCCACAAAGGTACCATCAAGCCACATGCCCATTTCAATGCTGAAATATACGTATTGTCAAAAGATGAAGGTGGTCGTCATACGCCTTTCTTTAACGGTTATCGTCCACAGTTTTATTTCAGGACAACCGATGTAACCGGTGCAGTTGATCTTCCAGAAGGCGTAGAAATGGTCATGCCTGGGGATAATATTTCAGTTAAAGTGAAATTAATATCACCGATTGCTATGGAAGACGGCTTACGCTTCGCTATTCGTGAAGGTGGTCGTACGGTAGGTGCTGGCGTTGTTGCATCAATCATTGAGTAAATAATATGACAAACCAAACTATCAGAATCCGGTTGAAATCGTTTGACCATAAATTGATTGATCAATCGGCTGGTGAGATAGTAGAAACAGCAAGGCGTACAGGCGCTCAAGTTAAAGGCCCTATTCCCTTGCCTACTAAAAAAGAGCGCTATACGATTTTGATTTCTCCGCATGTCAATAAAGATGCGAGGGATCAATATGAATTAAGGACATACAAAAGGTTGCTGGATATTGTTGAGCCGACTGAGAAAACAGTCGATGCCTTGATGAAATTGGATCTCGCCGCCGGCGTTGATGTTCAGATAAAGTTAAGTTAAGAATAGAGGGATTGGCAGATGTCAATAGGTCTTGTAGGTCGAAAATGTGGTATGACCAGGGTATTTACTGAAGATGGCGTTTCCGTACCCGTTACTGTATTACAGGTTGACTCCAATAGAATTGCCCAGATTAAAAGTGTTGAAGTTGACGGGTATCGTTCGATTCAGGTCGCAGTAGGCGATAAAAAGTCATCTCATGTCAATAAGGCGATGGCTGGTCACTATGCAGCAGCAAATATGACAGCCGGAAGAGGGCTGTGGGAATTCAGGCTTGCAGAAGATGAAGGCCAAGACTTTGTCGTAGGCATCCAATTGCCCGTGAGTATTTTCTCAGCAGGCCAAGTGGTTGATGTGCAGGGAAGAACGATTGGTAAAGGATTTGCTGGCGGTATCAAGCGCCATCATTTTCACATGCAGGATGCCACCCATGGTAACTCGCTCTCGCACAGGGTATTGGGTTCCATTGGTATGAACCAAACGCCTGGGCGGGTATTTAAAGGAAAAAAAATGGCGGGCCATCTTGGTGCGGTGAAAAGGACTATCCAAAATCTGACCATACACTCAGTTGATACCGAAAGAAATTTAATTCTAGTAAAAGGTGCAGTGCCTGGCGCTAAGGGCGGTGATGTAATCGTTACACCCGCAATGAAAATGAGAAATAAAGGTTAGGTTATGGGTTTGCAAATACTAGCTTTAAGTGGAAATAACTCCAATAACGTCGATGTGCTTGAGTCTGTTTTTGGGCAAACTTATAACGAGACGTTAATTCATCAGTTAGTGACTCGGTATTTGGCCGGAGCACGGGCGGGCACAAAAGCACAGAAGACGCGTTCAGATGTCAGCGGCGGCGGATCAAAGCCGTGGAAGCAAAAAGGTACAGGCCGTGCGCGGGCAGGTACTACCCGAAGCCCATTATGGCGGACGGGTGGTGTTACTTTTGCAGCCAGGCCAAGGAATTATGACCAAAAGCTGAATAAGAAAATGTTTCGCGTCGGTATCCGGTCTATTTTATCTGAATTGCTTAGACAAAATAGGTTAGTTGTTAGCGACAGCATAATTCCCGCTACCCCAAAGACAAAAGAGTTTAGCGAGAAACTTAAAGATATAGATGCTAGGCGCGTCCTGATCATCGTCGATAAGGTTGAAGTCAATCTGATCCTTGCGTCCAGGAACATTCCAAATGTTGAAGTTGTTGAAGCGGCAAATTTAAGTCCAGTGCTGTTGGTAGGTGCTGACAAGATTATTGCGACATCTGCCGCGATAAAGAGTTTAGAGGAGCGTTTAGCATGAATTACCAGTTAGCTGATGTTCTGGAAGCGCCAATTATCTCAGAAAAAAGCACCATTGCTGCTGAAAAAGATCATCGGTTTGTCTTTAAGGTAAAAAAACAGGCAACTAAAAAACAAGTCAAAAATGCCGTCGAAGCAATGTTTAGTGTTGAAGTTGATTCGGTTCATGTTTTGAATGTTAAAGGCAAGCAAAAGCGGTTCGGGAAGACATTGGGTCAGCGATCCGATTGGAAAAAAGCTTACGTTAAGCTCAAGCCCGGACATGATATAAACTTTGCAACGCCATAGTTTATTAAATTAAAGAAACAATAGGGAACGGTAACAAGATATGGCTATTGTAAAGTCAAAACCGACATCACCCGGTTCGCGCTTCGTTGTGCGGATCAAGAGCGAAGGACTCCATAAAGGTAAACCTTATGCTCCATTACTGAGTAAAAAAAGTAAAAGTGGTGGTCGGAATAACCTAGGTCGGATAACAACTCGGCATGTTGGCGGTGGGCATAAGCAGCGCTATCGCATTATCGACTTTAAACGCAATAAATTGGATATACCGGCGGTCGTTGAGCGTCTTGAGTATGATCCAAACAGGACGGCCAATATTGCGCTTATCCTATTTAAAGATGGCGAACGTCGATACATCATCGCGCCTAAAGGCATTGAAGTAGGACAAGAGCTTATTTCATCTGAAACTGTTCCCGTAAAACCCGGTAACTGTATGCCATTGCGTAATGTGCCAATGGGTGCCATCGTCCATTGTGTGGAGTTAAAGCCAGGCAAAGGCGCACAACTAGCACGAAGTGCTGGTACATCGGTACAGTTGGTGGCAAGGGATGGCGCTCATGCAACGATAAGATTACGTTCAGGTGAAATGCGGAAAGTTTTAGCTGATTGCCGTGCGGTAATCGGTGAAGTTTCAAATTCAGAGCATAATTTAACTTCTTTAGGAAAAGCAGGGGCTACCCGGTGGAGAGGCATTAGGCCGACTGTCCGTGGGGTTGTAATGAATCCTGTTGACCATCCACATGGTGGTGGTGAAGGCAGGACATCAGGTGGTAGGCATCCAGTTTCCCCTTGGGGTATGCCCACTAAAGGCTATAAGACTAGAAAAAACAAACGGACTGATAGCATGATTATCAGACGTAGAAAATAAGATAAGAGAGGTATTACCGTGCCACGGTCAATAAAAAAAGGTCCATTCATCGATCATCACCTTCAAAAGAAAGTTGAAGATGCTGTTAGTGCCAATAGTCGCAAGCCTATTAAAACATGGTCGAGAAGGTCAATGATCATTCCTGATATGTTGGGTTTAACCATAGCTATCCACAATGGACGGTTACATATTCCCGTACTCATATCTGAAAATATGGTCGGGCACAAGCTAGGTGAATTTGCGCCTACCCGTACCTTTAAAGGCCATGTGGCTGATAAAAAATCAAGATAGGTTGTGTAATGGAAATTTCAGCGAAATTAAGTAATGCGCCTTTGTCTGCCCAAAAAGCGCGGCTGGTTGGGGATTTGATCCGTGGTTTGCCCGTAGATCAAGCACTGAATACACTAAAATTCAGTTCAAAAAAAGCGGCTGCAATCGTTAAAAAGATTCTTGAGTCTGCAATAGCAAATGCAGAACACAACGAAAGCGCAGACATCGATGAGTTACGGGTCTCAACAGTATTTGTTGATGAAGCGCCAACTACGAAAAGATTTAAGGCAAGAGCTAAGGGACGTGCCAATCATATCCTTAAAAGAACCTGCCACATCACAGTTAAAGTCTCGGAAAACGAGTAGGGGCAGAAAATGGGACAAAAAGTACATCCAATTGGTATTCGTCTTGGAATAGTCAAGGATTGGAATTCAAGATGGTATGCAAACAGCCATGATTATCCCCTGTTTCTAAATCAGGATCTGGCGGTTAGGAAATTTCTAAAAGCCAAGTTGGCGCATGCGTCGGTTAGTCATATTCAGATTAATCGTCCTGCAAACAATGCACACATTACTATCCATACCGCTAGGCCTGGAATTGTTATCGGCAAAAAAGGCGAAGATATTGATTTGTTGAGACAGCAAATATCAAAAATGATAGGTGTGCCTGTACAGCTCAATGTTGAAGAAATCAGAAAGCCTGAGCTTGATGCGCTGTTAGTGGCAGAAGGCGTGGCGCAGCAGCTAGAAAAACGGATTATGTACCGTCGGGCTATGAAGCGGGCGGTTACCAATACCATGCGCCTCGGGGCTGAAGGAATAAAAATCAATGTTGGCGGCCGGTTAAATGGGGCTGAAATTGCAAGAAGCGAATGGTATAGGGAAGGCCGGGTGCCTTTGCATACCTTAAGGGCTGATATTGATTATGCAACCGCTGAAGCAAATACGACTTACGGAATCATCGGTATAAAAGTATGGATATTCAAAGGCGAAGTATTTGATACGGGTTCGAATAATACAGCCAATAATTCTGATTCTAAGAAATAAGTAAAGGGACAGAGTAATGCTTCAACCAAAAAGAACAAAATTCCGTAAACAGCATAAAGGTAGAAATAACGGAACTGCCGTACGTGGATCGTCAGTAAGTTTTGGCGAGTATGGATTAAAGGCGCTTAGTCGTGGCAGACTGACTGCCCGGCAAATCGAATCCGCCCGGCGGACAATCACCCGCCACGTCAAACGTGGCGGTAAAATCTGGATTAGAATCTTCCCAGATAAGCCAATTACCAAAAAACCCTTAGAAGTTCGTATGGGAAAAGGCAAAGGTAGTGTAGAATACTGGGTTGCGCAAATTAGGCCAGGAACCATGTTATACGAGATACAAGGAGTTTCTGAGGAGCTGGCGCGTGAGGCGTTTACCCTGGCGGCAGCTAAGTTACCATTGAAAACTCTATTCACTGCTCGGACGATAATGTAATGAATGCAACAGAATTACGTAAAAAGACCAAGGATGAGCTAGGTACTGTGCTTATCGATCTTTCGCGGGAAAAATTTAACCTGAAGATGCAAAAAGGCACAGGTCAACTTACTAGGCCAGATCAGGTCAAAAAAGTAAGGCGTGACATAGCTCGTGTCCATACTATCATAAACGAAATGGCGAGAACGTAAGATGACTGAGAATGAAGTCAAGCTGCGGACGATAACCGGTAAGGTTGTTAGTAACAAAATGGATAAAACCGTTACCGTGTTGGTGGAGCGTGTGGTTAAGCATCCGGTTTATGGCAAGTATATTAAACGGTCAACGAAGATGATGGCGCATGACGAACAGAATGTTTGTCAGGAAGGCGATGTGGTCTCAATTACGTCTTGCAGGCCGATATCTAAAAATAAAACCTTTAAACTGGTTGAGGTTTTGGAAGTTACCAAACGGTAAGTGCTGCAATCAATTACAGTTAATTAGGAAAAAGTCATGATTCAGATGCAAACTAACCTTGATGTTGCCGATAATAGCGGCGCAAAAAGAGTCATGTGTATCAAAGTATTAGGTGGGTCGCACAGGCGCTATGCGGGTATTGGCGACATCATCAAGGTCAGTATAAAAGATGCAATTCCTCGTGGCAGGGTAAAAAAAGGTGAAGTTTACAACGCACTGGTTGTTAGAACCCGTAAAGGTGTTCGCAGGGCTGACGGCTCTGTTATTCGTTTTGATGGCAATGCAGCGGTAATCCTAAACAATAACTTACAGCCATTAGGAACCCGTATTTTTGGGCCGGTAACGCGTGAATTAAGGGGTGAGAGATTCATGAAAATTATCTCCCTGGCTCCCGAAGTTTTATAGGAGAGTTTATTACATGAATAAAATTAAAAAAGGTGATGATGTCGTTATTCGCACCGGTAAGGATAAAGGTAAAAGCGGTAGAGTGACCCAAGTTTTGAAAGACAACAAAATTTTGGTTGAAGGACTCAATCAGGCTAAAAAAAACCAAAAGCCAAACCCTAACGCAGGAATAACAGGCGGCATTATCGTAAAAGATATGCCAATTAACATTTCTAATGTTGGCCTTTACAATCCAACGACAAAAAAGGCTGATCGAATAGGTTTTAGGTTCTTGGAAGATGGCAAGAAAGTTCGGTATTTTAAGTCAACAAATGAAATTGTTGATGTGTAAGGTATATTAAATCATGGCTAGACTAGAATCCGTTTACAAAGAAATCATTCTTCCAGAATTGGTCAAACAGTTTTCCTATAAATCCGTCATGCAAGTGCCACGGATTACTAAAATAACGCTCAATATGGGTGTTGGAGAGGCGGTGGCAGATAAAAAAATACTGCAATCGGCTGTCAGCGATATGGAAAAAATATCGGGACAAAAGCCAGTGATTACATTGGCAAGAAAATCGATAGCAGGTTTTAAGATACGTGATGATATGCCAATAGGCTGCAAAGTAACATTGCGTAGCCAAAGGATGTACGAGTTTCTTGACCGACTTATCAGTATATCAATTCCCAGAATCCGTGATTTTAGGGGATTAAGCCCAAAAAGTTTTGATGGGTCTGGCAATTATTCGATGGGGGTTAAAGAGCAAATCATATTTCCAGAAATTGATTATGACAAGATCGACGCGATTCGTGGGATGGACATTACCATTACAACTACCGCACAAACTAATGAAGAAGGCTTGGCTTTGTTAAAGCTCTTTAATTTTCCGTTTAAGAATTGAGATTTAGATATGGCCAAAAAGTCTATGATTGCCCGCGAAGATAAACGTAAGAAGCTGGTTCTTAAGTTCGATACAAAGCGTAAAGCAATAAGAGAAATCATTAGGGATCCCAATGCGACATTTGAGCAAAAAGAAGTCGCGCAATTACAGTTACAAAAATTGCCAAGAGATTCAAGTGCCGCCAGAGTACGCAACCGTTGTGCAATCACAGGTCGTCCTCATGGTTACTATCGCAAATTCGGTCTTAGCAGAAACAAATTAAGGGAAGCGACGATGCGTGGCGATGTGCCTGGTGTTGTTAAGGCCAGTTGGTAACTTGAGCAGTAACGGTTTGGAGACGAAACAATGAGTATGTCAGACCCAGTAGCAGATATGTTGACACGGATCAGAAATGGTCAATCTGCCGGGAAAAAATTTATAAAACAACCTTCCTCAAAACTAAAGCTGTCAATAGCGCAGGTATTAAAGGACGAAGGTTATATAACTGATTTTAGTACGGAAACATCTGGTAGTCATACTGAGATGACCGTTGACTTGAAGTACCACAAAGGTACTCCTGTTATTGAAGCGATTAATAGAATCAGTAGGCCCGGATTGCGTATCTATAAATCAAAAGATGAGTTACCTAAAGTACTAGGCGGCTTAGGTATTGCAATTGTGTCAACATCCAATGGCGTTATGACAGATAGGGCTGCTAGAGCTAAAGGTCATGGCGGTGAAATTATTTGTACTGTTTGTTAATGGTGGTGTTTTATGTCAAGAATTGCTAAAGCGCCAGTTACAATCCCGAAAGGCGTTGATGTTAAATTGACCGGCAACAATATGACCGTCAAAGGCAGTAAAGGTCAGTTGTCTTTTGATTTTAACCCTGCGGTTGGAATGACTGTTGCTGATAACGTTATTCAGATGCAATGGGATAAAGATAACAAAGGCGCTATCGCTCAAGCAGGGACGGCAAGGTCTATCGTCAATAGTATGGTGATTGGCGTTTCTGAAGGCTTCGAAAAGAAGTTGTCCCTCGTAGGCGTTGGTTACAGGGCGCAGACTAAAGGCAATGTCCTTAGTTTAGCACTTGGCTATTCTCACCCGGTTGAATTTGAAGTTCCGAAAGGTATTACCGTTGAAACGCCCACCCAAACAGAAATCATCGTTAGGGGCAGTGATAAACAACAAGTTGGTCAAGTTGCTGCAAAAATAAGAGCTTATAGGCCACCAGAGCCATATAAGGGTAAAGGTGTCAGGTACGCCGATGAGCATGTAGTCAAAAAAGAAGCTAAGAAGAAATAGGTCAGTTATGGATAAGAAAAAGTCTCGATTAAAACGTGCGATAAAATTGCGCTGTAAAATTAGGCAGTTGAATGCAAATCGCTTATCTATTCATAAAACACCCCAGCATATCTATGCACAAGTCATAAGCGGGGATGGGACAAAAACCTTAGCAAGTGCTTCGACAAATCAGGCCGAAATTAAGGGCGGTTTAAAAAATACAGGCAATATTACCGCTGCCGCCGAAGTTGGAAAATTTATCGCCCAAAAAGCCATTGCTGCGGGTATTACAGAGGTTGCGTTCGATCGTTCAGGTTTTAAATACCATGGTCGTGTTAAGGCTTTAGCAGATGCTGCTCGTGAAGCCGGATTAAAGTTTTAGGAGAATAAAATGGCTACAGCACCTGCGCAAGGCAGTACAGATGGTTTGCAAGAAAAGCTAGTCAACGTTAGACGCGTTGCTAAAGTTGTTAAAGGTGGTCGGGTATTTGGTTTCGCCGCGCTTACCGTTGTCGGTGATGGTGAAGGCCGAGTAGGTTATGGAGTAAGCAAGGCAAGAGAAGTGCCTATTGCCATACAAAAATCACTCGAACAAGCCCGTAAGAATATGCGTAAAGTTGCATTGAAAGGCGATACCTTACAGTACGCAATTATGAACACGACTGGAGCGGCGAAAGTGTATATGCAGCCTGCTTCAGAAGGTACTGGAATCATTGCCGGTGGTGCGATGCGGGCTGTATTTGAAGTCGTTGGTGTCCATAATGTTTTGGCCAAGTGCATAGGTACCAATAACCCGATTAACGTGGTTAGGGCAACTATAAACGGTTTGACCGGTATGCATAATGCGAACCAAATAGCGGCGAAGCGCGGTTTGACAGTCGAACAAATTATTGGATAGTACAATGGCTAGTAGTAAGTTAAGCGTTACGATGACAAAAAGCAAATTTGGAAGGCTGCCCGTGCATCGGGCTTGTTTAAAAGGTTTGGGTTTAGGGAAGATCAACCAGACAGTTGAGGTTCTTAACACGCCGGAAAACAGGGGTATGATTAACAAGGTATCCTATATGTTGAGAGTCGAGGAAATATAATGTTTTTGAATACTATCCAAGCAAGCGAAGGATCGAGAAAAAAGTCCAGGAGAGTCGGGCGGGGCATAGGCTGTACCATGGGCAAAACTTGTGGAAGAGGCCATAAAGGTCAAAAAGCCCGAAGCGGAGGCTTTCATAAAGTTGGCTTTGAGGGTGGTCAAATGCCCTTACAGCGTCGTTTGCCTAAAGTTGGCTTCCGTTCAAGGACGGCTAAGTATTCGGCAGAAGTGAGGTTGGGGGAGTTAGAAGGCCTGAACCTGGATATCGTCGATCTTGCTGTTTTGATCAAAAATAACATCGTCCCTGCTTTCACACAAAAAGCGAAAGTTATATTGTCTGGCGAAATAAAAAGAGCAGTTACACTCAAAGGCATTAACGTAACTGGCGGTGCAAAGCTTGCAATAGAAGCGGCTGGTGGCAAGGTCGAGGTTTAAGTGAGTACGCCAAAAACTGCCTTACCCGCTTATAAGCCAGGAGGTTTTTCCGAGTTAAATGCCAGGTTGCTTTTTGTATTTGGTGCGTTTGTCGTTTATAGGATTGGCGCTCATATCCCTGTTCCGGGAATAGATCCAAAAGCACTCCAGGTTATGTTTGAGCAGCAAAGCGGCTCCATACTGGATATGTTTAACATGTTCTCCGGTGGTGCGTTGATGCGGTTAAGTCTCTTTGCACTCGGCATCATGCCTTATATATCGGCTTCAATTATTATGCAGTTAATGACGGTTGTCATTCCTGCCATGGAACAGCTTAAAAAAGAAGGCGAGTCTGGAAGAAAAAAGATTTCCCAATATACACGTTACGGTACAGTCGTATTAGCGACCTTCCAGGCTATCGGTATATCTTTAGCGTTACAAAATCAGACGGCTGGTGGCTTGTCGGTTGTGCTAACCCCAGGGCTTAGTTTTATCGTTATTACAACCATAACCTTGGTGACGGGTACGGTATTCCTGATGTGGTTAGGTGAGCAGGTGACCGAGCGTGGCATTGGTAATGGTATTTCCCTGATTATTTTTGCAGGTATTGTTTCAGGCCTGCCTAAAGCGATTGGCGGGACTTTAGAACTTGCAAGAACGGGTGAGATGAACGGTGGGTTTATCATTATTTTGTTTTTGTTGGCAATTTTGGTCACGGCACTTGTGGTTTTTGTTGAAAGAGGCCAAAGACGGATTCTCATTAATTATCCAAAACGGCAACAGGGCAGAAAAGTGTATGCCGGGCAGACCAGTTTTTTGCCGCTTAAGCTTAACATGGCCGGAGTCATACCGCCTATTTTTGCTTCGAGTATTATTTTATTTCCTGCCACTATTGCAGGTTGGTTTGGTAATTCTGATGGTTTTACTTGGCTTCAGGATATAGCAACAATGTTATCTCCAGGTCAACCTGTTTATGTGATGTTCTATGCAAGCGCCATTATTTTCTTTTGCTTTTTTTATACGGCTTTAGTGTTTAATTCAAAAGAAACTGCGGAAAACCTAAAGAAGTCCGGTGCATTTTTGCCGGGAATAAGGCCAGGTATCCAAACAAGTGCTTATATAGATAAAGTTATGACTCGCCTGACTTTAATTGGCGCTTTTTATATTACTTTAGTTTGCTTATTGCCAGAATTTTTAATAGTTTACTGGAATGTCCCTTTTTACTTTGGTGGGACTTCATTGTTGATTATCGTAGTGGTCGTGATGGATTTTATTTCGCAGATGCAAACCCATTTAATGTCCCAACAATACGAAGGCTTGATGAAAAAAGCCAATCTGAAAAAATAAAACATAACACATGAATTTTAGGAGTTAGTTATGAAAGTACGGGCCTCGGTTAAAAGAATTTGTAGAAACTGCAAGGTTGTGAAAAGAAGCGGTGTTGTCAGGGTTATCTGTGTAGATGGAAGGCACAAGCAACGTCAAGGATAGAATTAGATGTTGCTGCAAAATTGCAGTAATGCTAAAATTTCGAGTTAACTTTAGAATCCTATTCAGTGGAGTACTAGATGGCACGTATTGCCGGGATAAACATACCAGAACATAAACATGCTTGGATCGCCTTAACTTCTATTTATGGAGTTGGCCGTCAGACTGCAAGCGATATTTGTGAGAAAGTCGGTATTTTGACATCTATAAAGATTAAAGACCTGACAGAAGATCAGTTAGAGTCTATTCGTGCCGTAGTGTCTAAAATGACCGTTGAAGGCGATCTACGT